>Ga0209979_1000309_pt1 | contig 70940 bp, 85 predicted proteins | sample AnhtaG_FD_183114 | JGI IMG/M metagenome (GOLD analysis project Ga0209979, IMG submission 183114) | Deep subsurface microbial communities from Anholt, Denmark to uncover new lineages of life (NeLLi) - Anholt_01485 metaG (SPAdes) (version 2) | ecosystem: Environmental > Aquatic > Marine > Oceanic...
GCGAACGGCACCAAGGCGAGCATCGCGAAGGCGGCGGGGCCCGAAGGAAGCCCCCTTCGGAACATTGTTAGGGCCGAGGTCCGCAGCGCGAAGAAAGCGGCAGGCCTTGTGAAGTAAGGAGCATGCCATGAAGATCGCAGTCACCACGACCATCACGGTCACGAGCGACAAGCCGAACCGGCCCGTGAGCTTCCACGCGCTGGCCAAGGAGATCACCGCCCGCGAAGCTGGCAAGAGAGAAGTGGACATCGCCCAGGTCAGCGAGATCCTTTCGCTCACCCTGGATCTCCTGGCCGAGACGATGCTGAAGAACCCGCACGGAGTGGCCCACCTGCTCCGCAAGCGGATGGCCGACGTGGCGAAGCCGGACGAAACCTGACCCGCAAGCCGAGAAGACCCATGACCGAGCCCTTGGCAATGGCAGTGACGGTCCAGGAGCGCCAGGACCCGCGGAGAGGGAGTACACTCTCGCAGATCCTTGAGACGCAATGCCATGTGCTGGACCTAGTGGCAGAGGAGTTGGACTCCAACCCCCGGGGACTGATAGAGTTTCTGGAGGACAGGGCCGAGAAGGTGCGTGAGCGGCGGGAATTGATCCGAGAGGTCACGAGATCGAAAGCGGGCGAATAGTTCACAGTGAGCGGGCTGCCCGGGCGATGTTCACGTACCGCATTGTGGTCGTCGGGTTCTTGTGGCCCAGCCACGCTAGAAGCTCCCAGACCGTCGCCGGGCGATTCATGCCGACACCCCGAGCCCGCTGCACCGCGAACGTGTTCCGCAGAAGGCTCCACTGTTTTTCGGCATCGAGGAACACCGGCAACTGCTCCGTGATCCGACTGAGCAGCTCTCCCCACCAACGCGGATTGTGGCGGGGGAAGACGTACTCGGCGTCATCGCCACGCGGCGTCGATTCGAGAACCGCCCCCATCTCGGGGAAGATCGGCACGGTCCGCCAGTCCGCCGTCTTCCCCGCATGCACGACCATGCCGTCGGTCCCGATGTCGGCCCAGGTCAGCTCTGCGATCTCCCCGCGGCGGAGGCCTTCGTACAGCCCAACGCAGACGGCCAGATACATCCACGGCGGACCGATCTTCTTCGTCTGCTTCAGGAGCCGGCTGATCTGCCGATCAGTGAGATACCGCGGGGGCCGCTTCGATGGCTGGCGCAGCTCGATCAGCCGAGCCGGGTTGTGGTCGGTCTGGCGACGGAGCATCAGGAACCGGCAGAACTTCCCCAGGGCATTGCGGTGAGCGACCAGCGTACGTTGACTGGCCCTCCGTTTCGGTTCTGCACCGCCGTCGTCCCCGAGCGTGCCTTCGCGACGGGCCGTGATGTAATCCTGAATGGCCTCGGGCGTGATGTCCATGGGCTCTCTGATCCCCTGACTCGAAGCGAACTGGCGGACGATCCAGCCGTTGTAGCGGACCTGAGGTTCTGCGGCGGTGTTGCGGTTCCAGTCCTGGAAGTCGAGGATCCAGGTCTCGATGGTTCGGACAGGCGCGCCGAGCGGACCCATCCACTGCTTCCACAAGTGCCGTTGCCGCGCTTGGGCGAGACTCTTGACCTTCGTGGCGTACCGCTGGCCGACCAGCCGCATCGGAAAAGACCGACGTTTTTTCTCGCCGGGTTTGCGGACCTGCCAGTACCAGCCGCCCGTTTTCGGGTGCTTCCAGAGCGACCCGGGGAGCTTCTTCAGGGCCATAGTGCCTAACCCCGTGCCTCACCATTTTCGTAAGTCATTGCGCCGCCAGGGATTCGAACCCCGGACCCGCTGATTAAGAGTCAGTGAGGCCGGCTTTCCCAAGGTTTTGGCCTGTCGGGGGTTATGGCGTTACTCATGTTCGCATAAGCGATTGTGTCCGGATTCGCCGGGGCATCCGGACGATGCGTCCCAACCTTTTGCAGGCCTTGTCGAACCTCCGTGTCTAACCTCAAACCGAGGTCACATCGCTCACTTCTTACGTCGGTTCAGAATCCGATAAATGAGATACCCACCCCAGAGCACCCCTCCAAAGATCAGAATCGCCAGGGATTCGGCCAGCAAGTCTTTGAAGTAGCCCGCCTCAACCATTTCGTCATCTCCAATGTCCGAAGATACACGGCTCCTACGGCTTGCACACCTTACACGATCGGTGCTTATCTGCCACAGCATCCTCGCGGCTGTCGTACCCGACGAGGTTCTCCGTATGGATCTTCTTGGCCCATCTACACGTGCTCTTGTGGAACGGTTCGCGGAGGACGCTGGCGACGTACGGCTTGCTCCGAGCGTCAGCCCCGCGGGCCGAGGCCTGAGGGGCGGCACTGCGTTTGTCGCTGGCGGACTCCGAGCAACCGAGCAAGAGACCCAGGACGAGGGCCAGCAGGACCAAACGGAGGATGGTGTCTTTCATGTTTCTTCCTCGCTGTGGGGTGGGTATTTCAGATTGGATGGAGTTCGAGGGGTGGCCGACTTGGTTCGAAAGAGCCGTCGCAGAGGTGCAATCGCTGCGGAGTAGAGAGAACACGCAAGGCCCGCCACTCCTGCTCCGAGCACGAGAAGAAGGTAGATCCCGCCGAGTTCCACAAACGCCAGGGCGACCAGCAGCCAGCAACTCACTCGCGGCCAACGGCTGTAACACCAGAACCACAAACAGATCGGACCCAGGAACCAGATCACCAATAGCAGGATCACGCCAACTCTGCGAACATGGGTCCAGAAGGGGACGCTGGGTGTGTCCACACGCAGTTGTCGCCGAATGGATACGATGACGGGACGGTGGCAACGTGGGCAAACCTCGGTCGCTCCACCGAAGGGCTGGGGTGATTCCATTGCCTCCCCGCACTCTGGGCATTCGTGCCCGATCACGGTTTCTCGGCTTTCAGGATTCACACAAGGTGGCTGGCTGACTGAACGATGACGGCGGTAAAGCCAGACCGCCGAAGGAATGGCGCCAGAGGCGATGCCGAGTCCAGCGCCGAGGCCTACATATTCACCTTTCGAAATCGCTCCGATAATCACAGTGATGCTCAAGAGCAGACCGAAGCTCCCAAGGCACATTGCCACGGATCCCTTTTGGGATGGCGCGACGGTAGCCCCCGTAAACGCCATCGCGGCCCCACCCACAAGGCATCCGAGAAACACAACGATGGGTACGACAACAGCGTCAGGCAAGGAAACGGCGTTGGCGAGCACACCGCCAATGCACACGGCAGAAACCCAAAAGCCAGCCAGCCCACTGACTAAGGCACAAGGGATGATGGCCAGCCAGCGTAAGATGACCACGGGCGAGAAGGGTCGAGTTGCGCCTCGGCCTGTGATAACGGGGGGAGCGGCTGTGATAGGTGGCTGGACCGGGGGCATGGCCATCTGCGGAACCCGCACAGCGGCACCGCAAACAGGGCATTCGTCCACTTCCCCCCCGAGGTCCTCCGGCGATTCCATGTGTGCACCGCATTGCGGGCAATCGTACCGAATCACCATTTTTCCCCTTGTCAAAACCCGAACAATGTGCTAACATGTACCCGGCTGGCGAATCCCGCCCGCGACGGGGTAGTGGGCCGACCAGCAAGCAGGGTAATGGGGTTGCCCAATGCAGTCCAACATCGTCGTCGTCACCAGTGAGGATCCTTCCGTCCACGCGGCACTCGCCGCAATGATCTACCAGCTCGCACTCAAGCTGCCTATGCGGGCTTTGCCGGTTTTGCTGGCGAAGCTGCTTCCTTACGCGGTGGAACTTCCGGTTCGCCCAGGGTTTCCTCAAGGGCCTTCTCGGCAGCCTGGCCAACGGCCTGGGCGATGTCGTCCCGTTCGGCTGAAAGTGCATCGGCCCAGCTAACAGGCCGAGCGTCCATTTCATCGAGACAACGATCCCGGACTGCGCCGCTGAGACGCATGACGACCCAAAGGGCGAGCTGCGCGGCAGCATTCTTCTGAAGTCCCTTCCGCCGAGTCCATGCGTCGAACACCTCGATGATGTCTGCATCCACTTCGTAGCTTCTCTTGATCCTTGACCTCGCCATGCAACACATTGTCCGGGGAACCTTTACGGGGCTTCGACGAAGTTAGAAGAAGTTTTTCGTATTTTTTTCATGTTTTGGGGTTGACAGGACGATATTGGGTGTTAAGATGATGGAAGAAGGTTACAGAAGTTTTTAGAACTGACGACCCAAAGGCACGAACAGCAATGCCAGAGAAGGCTGAGAAAACGAAATTCCTGATCGTCACCGGCAAGCTGGCCAACAAGGTCGAACGGCTGGCAAAAGCCGAGGACCGCAAATTCGCTCCGATGGTCAGGGTTCTCCTTCGCGAGGCCCTGGACCTCCGCAAGGTCGCCCAGGAGGCAGCCGAGGAAGTCGCTGCTGAGGCCGTTGCAGGACTCTCGGGGTAGGGACAATGACAAGATCCGCCGCCATTCTGGGTTTCCACAACGCAAAGACAAGTCGGCGAGAGTCTTGCTGTGGCGGCGGGTCCTCTTGCCTTTCTTGTGCGCCCGGTCTGGTCCATGCGGCCGACCGGGCCGTTTTGAGGATAGCGGCCGGCCCTCCCTCCTGGCAGGCCGTATTCTGTAGTGCCCTGGGCTCCCTCCTCCAGGGCAACCATTCTTGGCCGAGCGGCCTCACAGACCAGTGGCAGGTTCCCGGTCGCTCGGCCATTCACAGCGGGGTGGTGCAGCGGCCAGCACGCCAGGTTCATACCCTGGAGGTCGCCGGTTCGACTCCGGCCCCCGCAATTATGAGTCCGATGCCGTGCCCGCTTTACCCCAAGCGGGCAGTAGCAAGCCCGGCTTTTTCCCCCGGAAGCTGGGTACACCGCCCTGGTGCTGAGTCTCCCCCCACTTGGCACCAGGGCACATTGTTCATTGCCGCAGGCTCGCGGGCGAGCGATGTTCAGTTGGATTTCATGGCGAACTCCTTCCATTGCCACCCCGCGAGCCCTCATTTTGCTACCAGAGTAGGGCTTGTTGTTTGCACACCCGACGCCGGAGTCAGGGACGGCTGTGCACGTCCGGAGGATCCGGTCGGCGTCGGGACCTTTACCAAGTCGCTGCATAGCACCATTCTCGGGCGAGCTGGATCAACCGTGACGGGCAAACCATTACCCCCACGCTGGATTCTCGATCCACCGCGACTGCGAATTTCTGACCCCCACGCCCCTTGTGGGGGTAACCCCGCGCCGGAGGACAAGGCCATGGCCGTTGCAACTGCTTACGGCCAGACCCCTTGGACCACGGACGAACTCGCTGCACTGCACGGAACGGCAGGGCCTCGGGCCAAGCGAAAACAAGGGACTCTGGATGAAATGATCGTCGAGGACCTAGCCCCGCCGTACATCGCCCGGGGCGTCCGGGCCGACCAGGCCGCGAACTCGGTCCGTCACAAGATCAGCCGGTGGCACCGCCTGTTCGCCAGCGGGGACCCCCGCGTCATGCAGCATGTGACCCGGTTGATGAAGGTGGCCGCGGATGCAGCAGCCGCCGACGAACTTGAGCGGGCCGGCAAGCGTCTGCCGGCGGGGCGCCCGGCCAGGAAGGCCAGGGCGGGAAGGAAGACGGCATGATCTCCAAGTGTCCAGGATGCGGCGAGGATCTTTCGCCGACCGTACCGCTGACCTACGAATGCGGGACCACGATCACCGGCCACGGCAAGGACGGGAAGCCGTGGAGTTACGTTGCCTCGAAGAAATGCCTCCTCGCCCAGGTCGCCCAGCGGGAGAAGCAGGCTGAAGAACTGCTACAGATACTTGACGAGATCACCGTCGCGGGTGGTTGGTTCAAGGGCGGGGGGCATTCGGACCTTCCCGAACTGGTCGCCAAAGCCAAGGAGCGAGTCGGCGAGCTGGAGCGCCGCGACAAGGTCGCTGCGTACCAGTTGAGTGCAGAGACGAGGCGGGCCGAGCGCCTCGCATGCGAAGCCCGGGACTGGGGCCAGTTGGTCAACCGCACAGAAAAGATACTCGGCATGACGACTTTCGCCACCGTTCCGTCGGCTGGCTCGGTAACAGACCGCGCCGATGAAGTCATGCAGGCGCTCGCCCAGGCCAAGGAACAACTCGCCCAGGTAACCGACGGCACGGTCAACGTGGCCGGCCAGCAGGTCCCCATCGTCAAGCCGCTGGCGAATCTGGCCTTTGCCCACGAACTGACAGCAGCGTTCGGGTTGACAGAGCCCGGCATCCTGAGCGTGTCCAATGCCAAGCTGATAGAACACGCCAAGCACCTTGCGGCCATTCCCGCACGGTATGCGGAAGTGAAACGTCGGCTCGCTGGGATCAAGATAGACCGCGACCACTCCGATGTGCTGCTGCGACAGGTCTGGCAGGCCCTCGGCGGCGGAGAACTCGGCTATCAGTGGGCAGGACCGGGCAACATCGTTGAACGGGCAGAACAGCTCAAGGCCATCGTGGACACACGCCATGACTGGTGCTGCGGCTGCGGTCACTGGAATGGGCCGAACTTGCCCGTCTGCGGGATGTGTAAGAGAACGCCGCAGGAATCTTTGCCAGTCTCCGAAGCCGCCCAAGCCGCCAAAGCCCAGCACGCCGAACCGGCAGGGGAAGGAGGGGATCAGACATGACCAAGAACTGCCCAGGCTGCGGATCTCCCCCGGCAACGCATGACGGGACGATAGATGGTTTCCGGAATTGGTCCTACATGTGCGGGGCAACGGAGTGGACTCCCGAACACTGCCCGCCAACGAGACGCTGCTTCGAGGAATCCACGCAGTGCCTCCGTCGGCAGATCGCCCACACCGATCTGTGCCTGATGGAAGAGCGCACCATGACGGTGATTCTGGGAGCCCATCTCAGCCAGGTCAAGGCAGAGAACGAGAAGCTGCGAACCGCTATCAGACAACTGCGCGCCGGGCTACACAATCTGGCCAACGCTTGTGCCAATGATGACCTTTGGGACAACGAGAAGGCAATTGAGAGGGCTGATGCAGTGCTTGACTCCACGCGCCAAGCCGCCAAGGCCCTGACAGAGGCGGTGGCGGAAGGGAAGAAGCAGGCATGAGACCCAACCTCGCACATTCGGCCAAGCCGGTAGACCGTGACGATATTGTGCTGCGCAAGGTTCTGGGGTCGCTGCCGGAGTTTCTTGGCGTGGTCGAGTATGTGAAGTTCGCTCTGGTGGTCGGGTTCGCCATTCTGGTGACGGGGATGCCGGTAAGCATCACGAAGAAGCAGCTCGCTGGGCTGTTGGGGATCAGCGAGAAAAGTGTCGACCGGCTACTCAACGATCTCAAGGCCAACGCGGGTGTCAAATTCAAGGGTCAGGGGAAGATGAGCACCTATGACCTTCTCGACTTCTTCGAGAAGTGGCTGAAGTGGGACACGCGCAAATGAGGACTGATTCATGGTGACAACGGCACAGACAACACGGGCACGGCGACACACACCGGAGCGGCGGCGGTCGGCCGACGAGATGGCGCTGGACGCGTTTCTGGCCACCTGCCGCAACTGCGCCTGGGTGTTGCTGGAGAGAAAGGGCTGCGCCAAGGTGACCATTGACATGGACTGCGCCCCGTTGAGCTCGCTGGTGGAGGCCGCACACAGTCGCATCCTGTCCGTACACGCCTCCCAGCCCTGTGAGTTTCAGGTGCCGACCTGGCACATCCCGGTTGCCGCGACGATCGCACCGGACGGCAACGACATGGAGGTCAGACTGTGGCGACGGCCGCCCGGCAGCGGGGTAGCTATCGGCAGATCGGTGCTGACGGACGAGTTCATCGAACGAATCCTGTGCGCCCGCGGTGGCCTCAGAGGCTTCCTGGTCCGCCAAGGCGCTCACTCGCAGCGGTGTGAACACCTCCAGGCGAGATTCGACTACGACGACCTCGAATTCAAGCTGCACCACTACGGCGAAGCGCTTCACCTGCACTGTTGCTTCACTGCGAGGATGGACGCGTGAGTGACGTCCTGGACAAAATCGCCGCGAAGCGGGCAGACGAATTCTGGCAGGGATTCGTTGATAAGGGCGAGTGCCCGGAACTGAGTCCCATCATTCGCACCGCCATCCAGGATGCCCTGCAACTGGTGTGTCCGCCTGTAGAGGGCGAGCATTCGCCGTTGCCGTGGCAGAAGTCCGAGTTTCCTCACGTCATTCTCAACGCAAAGGGAGACACGCTCGCGGCGGTCTTTCGTGATGCCGACGAAGCGACGGCAAGCCGGAGCCTCATCCTCCGCGCCGTCAACAGCCACCACAAGCTGGTAGAGGCAGTTAGGGATTTGCTGGCGTATCAACTGGACGAATGCAACTGCGCTCCGTGTGCAGATGCCGCGCCTTGTCCGCACTGCTGCGCTCGCGCCATCCTTTCCGCCCTCAACCCCCCAGCCCAAGGGGAGGACAAGCCATGAGTGATGAGAAATGCAAAGGCTGTGGCCAGTACCATCCGGTAGCCTCGGCCTGGACCACCCCCGATGGCGGTTGTGGTGCGCTTCTGCGCAGCGAAAACATGGAAGTGGCGGGCGTATCCCCACACGCCTTTGCGCTAAATGTCGGCTTGGTCTTACAAGAACTCTGGTGTGCCCGCCGCCAGCTCGCCCAGGCCAAGGAAGAGAACAAGAGGCTCGTCGGTGAGGTGGTGCAACTCCGGCTGCAAATCCAAGCTGGCCCGCCTGCCCCGAAGTTTCCGCTGGGCACTTACGTCAGGTTGGTCAGTTGCCCCTCGGAGATTTCCCGCGTGGTGCCGGAGGAAGAATTCTTTCAACACCGAGAGGGCTGCCCGACCTGTAGCCCCAAGATCGTTGAGCGCCCTGTGTTCGTGATGCGCCCAGATGGAATGTACTGGCACGGCAGGCCGGAGGCCTACACAGCCTGGACGCCCGCCAAGGGCGACCGGGTGTGGGATACAGCAAACGCGTGCTATGGCGTCGTCCAGGCCGAAGCTGTTGAGGCCAGTTGGTCTGGCTGGTACATCGTGGACTTCAACGGCCGACCACTACACCGCGTCCCTCTCAGCAATCTCGCCCCCGCCGAGTTCTTCCCCGAAAAGACAGAGCCGGCCAAGCGCACCTTCCCGAGGTATTTTGTCTTTCCCGGGTGGGCCGACACCTACGCCTTCTACCGTCTGGATTCGGCCCATGAAGCAGTGTGGGTTTACCGGGACGGGAACGCGCGTCGGAGTGGAGACCCTGACCATAGGCATCTTACGCTTGAGCACTGCCTTGAGGACGGCCAAGAAGTCACGCAAGCCGAAGCGATCACCAAACTAGCTCTGTGGGCGCGAGACAAATTGGTGCTCGCCGGGATTGGCGCCATCGCCCTGGCGGCGCGACTTGTTGAGGAACCATGTGCGAGCACTGCGAATGGGAAAAGCTGATCGAGCGGATCGACGACCTGCTCGAGGACGACGCCTACGAGTGGGCCGTAGACACCCTCGAAGGGATGAAGGAGACGGTGGAAGGCATGCAGCACTGCACGGAAACGCAGCAGGAAGCCGTCGAGAACATCGCGGCGGCGGTGGAGAACAGGCGATGACTGAAGTCGCAACAGACCCGCGACGACATCCGGGCGAGGTTTCACATTACCGGAACCAGGCCTTCACTGACCAACGCCCCCACGAAGTCAGTGTGAGAATCCTCAACTTGCCCTGGAACGGACGCCACGACCAATTCCACTGCTACCTCTGCGGCTACGCCTTCCGAGAAGGGGACACGTACCGCTGGGTCTTCGGCCAAGGCAAGATCGCCAACTTCCTCATTTGCGCAACATGTGACGGCCCTGACGTCTTCAAGCGCTTCCGGGCGGCCTGTGACAACATCCCTTGGTACATCAAGAACCAACTGCGAAGGGCCAGAGACCGATGACGACCATGAAGGCCATCTCCCTGCACCAGCCCTGGGCGTCGATGATCGCCGAAGGCGAGAAGACCATCGAGACCAGGAATTGGGCGACCAAGTACCGCGGACCGTTGCTGATCTGCTCGACCTTCGAGCCTGTGGTGGAGGACGAGAACGGTCTCCGGCTGCCGAGGGGGAAAGCTCTGGCGGTCTGCGACCTGGTGAGCATCCGGCCCATGGAGCGCTTCGACGAGGAGGCTGCCTGCTGCAATTTCTATTGGGACGCGAAGGCCTGGATCCTGAAGGACATCCGCGCGATCAAGCCGTTCCCCGTGATCGGCGAGCGCGGCGTATTCGACGTGGAGCTGCCGCCCGGCGGCATCAAAGAGCGAAAGGACAGAGCGATGGCAAGGAAGAAGGTTGTGGACGGCGATGCACCTGAGCCGGAAGCCCCGGACGCGGCGGACGCACCGGCTGAGGACCAAGTCACGTCGGTTGAGCCCGCAGACCAGAACAGGGAGGAGCCGCTGATCTCAAACGACCGGGCCGAGGACTTGTTCGTGGCCTTGGCCAAGGTCGAAAGGGCCTCAGCGGACGAGGTGAACGCGAAGCAAACCCATGATGCGGCCAAGAAGGCCCGTGATGTGGCCCAGGCCGACCTCCAGGAGATTCTGGCGGACATCCGGGCCAACCAAAGTCGGCTGTTCTCTGTGGACGAGTGCAAGGGAACTCCGGGTGAGACCGAAGCCGCTGCGGACGCCTGGCGTGAGGTCGAGATCGAACATCTGGGCATCCCTCAGCACGTCCAGACCAAGCTGCTCGACCATGAGCCGCCACTGAGGACCCTGGGCGACTTCGCCGACTGGCGAGCGGACAAAGGGAAGTTCTGGGCGAAGGACATCGAGGGCGTCGGTTCTGTGGCCCAGAAGAAGATCGAGGACGCCTACGTCAAGTTCTGGGCCACCCATCCCGAGTATTGCCAGCCGACCGCCGTTGCTGAAGGCCAGGAGCCGACCGACGAGACCAGCGACGAGGAGCCCGCCGGCGAGCAGGAGCCGGAAGCGGAGAAGGGTGAGGCCGCACAATGACTGGCGTAATCAGCGGGCTTCTGTCCGTGGCCATCACGTTCGGCCTGTTCTGGGTTGCGTTCTTCCTGCGAGAGGCCTACCGAGGCAAGCACGACGAGAACCCGATCATTCGCTGACCGGGCAGCGCTTTGACAAGTGAATAACGATGGGGCGGGTGGCGGTCACGACCAATGGCAGATGCGTCTCAGGTGCTTTCCATAATCCCAGTACCGCCGCCGGCTCGTAGTCGGAACCCGCCCCTTCCTGAATCATCCGGGGCGGCAGACCGTGCAACTTTCGGGCCTGAGAGAGTTCCGTTGCCGGGCGTTCCGGCGAGCCGCCCCTGACTTTGAAACCGATTGGCTGGGAGCGGACCTCCGTGGGCGACCTTAGCCCCGAAAACAAGCGACACCTTGCAGCGCCAAGGGTAAAAGTCCCAGCCCTGAACTGTGCGGCGGGGGCGCTGACCCGCCGCCGAAGGGATGATGAGATGAAGGACAAGGATCGCGCGCAATGCCGAGAACACGAAGACCGCGCTCCTGTCCAGGAACTGCAAGACGGCGACCAGGACTGGACAACCAAATGCCAACTCTGCGGCGAACTTCCGACCGTCCATCCAACGGGACTGTGCGGCCCCTGCTGCTTCGGCGAGGCCGATACCGCTGGCGGCAACTGGTGAACTCACAGCCCTCTGCGCCTCTGTGGCAGAGGTGACAACTGAAGACGCCCCGCGCCTCCCTGAACCCTTTACCGCCGGAAGCGCGGGGCAGCATCCGGATGGCGGGTGCGTCACCCGCCTGAAGACCCACGAGCCCTGGGTCGCCGCACTAACGAATCCACGCCGGCGGCCCAGGGAACGAGGGTAGACAGAACGGATCAACCATGGACCAAACTGGACCAGCTTACCCGACAGTGCGGCGGACGGCCCATCGCCTGAACGCACAGAGAAGTCAGTCGCAAAGGAGAACGCTATGAAGATCGTGAAGTTGGAAGCCCAGAACGTCAAGCGTCTCAACGCCGTTGAGATCACCCCGGACGGCGACATGGTCGTCATCGGCGGGCGCAACGGGGCGGGCAAGACGTCGGTTCTGGATTCCATCGCCTACGCCCTGGGCGGCAAGGCCCTGGTGTGCGACAAGCCCGTCCGCACAGGCACGAAGAAAGCCAAGATCGTGTGCGATCTGGGCGAACTGACCGTGACGCGGACGTTCACCGCCCGCGGCGGGGGGACACTGGCGGTCACCGGCACCGATGGGGCCAAGCTACCGACCCCCCAGGCCGTCCTGGACGCCCTGACGGGCAAGCTGACCTTCGATCCCCTGGCCTTCACCCGCCAAGCCCCGCGCCAACAGGCCGAGACCTTGCGGGAGTTGGTCGGACTGGACTTCACCGACCTCGACGCCCGCCGGGAGGGGCTGTTTGAGAACCGCACGGGCGTGCGCCGGGACATCAGGGCCCTGGAGTCGCAGCTTGAGGCCGTGCCTCACCACGACGATGCCCCGGCCGAGGAGGTCGACGCCAGGGCGCTGCTGGACGAGTATTGGGAGGCGAAGGCCCACAACGACGCGAACGATGGGGCTCGCGCCGATTTGAAAGCCGCGCAGGCCGAAATTGATCGGGAAGCCGCCATGATCGCCAGCGCCGAGGCCCAGGAACGGGGGCAACTCGAAGACCTCCGCCGGCAGATCGGGGAACTGCAACGACGTGAGCAGGAACTGACCGCTGCGATAGCGGCGCGGACCGAGCAACGCAACGAGGGCCTGGGGGCACATCGCCAGAGAATCGCCGAGCTTGAGCCGCAGGTAGCCGACCTGGAGGACATTGACCTTAAGCCGCTGCACCAGGCCCACATGAGCGCCGACGGCGTCAACCGCAAGGTTCGCGAGAACCAAGCTCACGCCAAGCTCGCCACACGGCTGGGACAGGTCCAGACGGAGGCCGATGGGCTCACCGCCGCCATTGACGCATTCGACGAGCAGAAGGCTGCGGCCTTGCGTGAGGCCGAATTCCCGATCCAGGGGCTGGGCTTCAACGATGAGCGGGTGACCTTCAAGGACCTCCCGTTCGAGAATTGCTCCAGCGCCGAGAAACTCCGTATCTCGGTGGCCATGGGGTTGGCCATGAACCCGAAGCTCAAGATCCTGCTGATCCGCGACGGGTCGCTGCTGGATGCCGATAGCTTGCGGCTGGTGGCCGAGATGGCCGAGGCGCACGACGCTCAGATATGGATTGAAAGAGTTGGCCAGGGCAAGGAATGTTCCGTCATCATTGAAAATGGGGCGGTCAAGGGCGCCACCCTGGCGGACACCCCGATCGCCGAGCACATCGAGGCTGACGCGGAAGGGAAATAGGTAACCAGTGACCAAGCGATTAGACAGGACTGGTGAGCGGTTCGGCAGGCTGACAGTTGTCGGCATGACACGCCGTAGCGGCAAGGCTGCGTGTGTGTGCCGCTGCGAGTGCGGCAACACCAAGACGGTCAGGGCGAGTAGTCTTCGAGGCGGGTACACGCGATCATGCGGCTGCCTAGCCTCCGAGCGGATCACCCAGGCTAATTTCAAGCATGGCCTGAGTAGTTCGCCTGAATGGAGGGTGTGGCGGGCCATGCGGCAACGGTGCCAGGACCCTCGCGTGAAGTGCTACCCCGACTATGGCGGTCGTGGCATCCGTGTCTGCGAACGCTGGCAATCATTTGAGGCATTCTTGGCGGACATGGGCCAGAAGCCAGGGCCGACCTACCAGATTGACCGGATCGACAACAACGGCCCGTATTCGCCCAGCAACTGCCGTTGGGCAACACCGAGCCAGCAGGCGAAGAACCGTCGTCCACGGTTGTGGAATCCCCAGTCGCGGCTCGGCGAGAACGAGGTGCGGGCGATCCGCCACGCAGCAGGGCAGGGGACCACTCAGCGCCAACTTGCGGAGACCTACGGGGTCGCCGAATCGACCGTCTGGAGAATCGTGAATCGCTACTGCTGGAAACATGTGAGGTGAACAATGCCGATCACTGAACAGCAACGCGAAGCCCGCAAGCATCATGTGGGATCATCGGACATGGCCGCGATCCTGGGGCTGGACCCGTTCAAGACGGCCTACGACGTGTGGCTGGAGAAGAAAGGCCGTCTCGTCGACCGCCCGCCCAGCGAAGTGATGAAGGCCGGCAGCCGCTTTGAGGACGGCGTCCTGGACTTCGCCGAGGAACAGCTCGGGCCGCTGTCCCGCAACGTGTCCAAGCCCGTGGAAGGCACGCCCTTGGCGACCAACATCGACGCATTGGTCAAGGAGACCGAGGAACCGGTCGAGGGCAAGACCGTCGGCCTGTACGGCCCTGTGCGGGAGTGGTGGGGCCAGGAGCGCACAGACCAAGTGCCGGACCGCGTAATCGTCCAGTCGCACGTCCACATGATGGCCGTCAGCGCCCAGGTGTGCCATGTGGCCGCGTTCATCGGCGGCCGGGGTTTCGCCATGTTCGCGGTGCCCCGCAACGACAAACTGGTTGAGATCGTCCGGGAGCGGGCCACGGCCTTCTGGCATGAGAACGTCGAGGCCGATCAGCCGCCGGAGGGATCGCGGGCCAGCCTGGAGGTCGTCAAGCTCGTCCGCCGCGAAGCCGAGAAGGTCGTCAGCATAGACCCGCACATCGTCGAGAACTGGTTGATGGCGAACGGCGTAGCGTCCGACGCCATAAAGGCCAAGAAGAAAGCCGAGGCGGCCGTACTGGAAGCCCTGGGGGACGCGGAGGCGGGCCTGTGCGGGGACCTCGGGGCCGTCACCTACCTTGAGACACAGCGTAAGGGATACACGGCAAAGGCAACGACCTTCAGGACACTGCGACATCGCAAGAAAGGATTGTGACCATGACCCAAGCACCAACCAACACGACTGCACCACCCGACGCGGCGAAGGCACAGGACCCGACAACTGCTCTGGCGGCGGCGTTCAACTACCAGCCGCTGATGAAGATCGGCGGACATGCGGGGCTCAAGGGCCTGCTGGCCGCGATGCAGCCCAAGATCGCGACGGTCTTACCCAAGCACATCACCCCCGAGCGTGTCATCAAGGCGGCCCTGACGGCCGTGTTGCAGACACCGAAGCTGCTGAACTGCACCCAAGAGAGCTTTATGATGGCCCTGATACGCGCCTCGCAATTGGGGCTGGACTGCTCGGGCACGCTGGGCAGCGGGTATCTGGTGCCTTACTACAACAGGGCGAAGCAATGCACCGAGTGCCAGTTCATCCCCGGCTACCGTGGGCTGATTGATCTGGCGAGGCGATCCAACGAGATCGCGGCCATCGAGGCCCACGCCGTCTACGTTGATGATGTATTCGAGGTCCAGTACGGCACCGAGCCCAGGTTGATCCACAAGCCGAGCCTGAAGACTGATCGCCGGGAGGAGTTCATCTGCTTCTACGCGGTGGGTACGCTGCGCGATGGAACCAAGCAACTGGAGATGATGACCCTCGCCGACGTGAAGAAGATTCAGTCCATGTCCAAGATGGGCAACAGGGGCCCCTGGGTCGACCACTTCTCGGAGATGGGACGCAAGACGGCCGTGCGACGGCTGTGCAAGTACCTGCCGATGAGCACCGAGTTGGAAAAGGCCCTCCAACACGACAACGAGGTAGAGGGTCTGGACGTCAGGGAGATCGACGTAGAGGCCCTGGACAACATCAACCGCACCGAGGACCTAGCCAAACGGCTGGCCGGCGAGCAGGACCAACCACCGGCGCAGTTGGCCGCGCCCCAGGTCCCCGACCCGACACCGCCCGCACCGGAACCCGCAGTCCAGCCTCCCACCCCGGAGCAACCGGCCAAGGCCGCGCCCGCCGATGCCGGCGAGGTCGAGGTCCACTTCAAGGAGCTGCTGGAGTCCAAGGGAGCGCCCGCTGAGGTACTACCTGAGGCCTGGCAGCGCTTCGTGAGATTCACCGTCGGCAAGGAACTGGCGGAACTGAACGCCGCCGACGTGGACACCCTGGCGGCGAAGCTCAAGAGCGACTTCAACCCCATGGGATACATCCCTGCCAAGAACGGCACGCAAGCTGCGCAGTGACCAAGACCAAGTCAACTCGCCGTGGCACCAAGCTGTCAGAGCGGGAGCGCGCCGCCCGCGGCGAGCCCATACCCAGGCCCGAGAAGCGTGGGCGCAAGAAGCGAGAGAAGCCCGTCGAGAGCGAATCCGAGCGCTGGTCCGACCTGTGGGGATGTACGTTCGACTCCGGCACGGAGCGCCGCTGCGGCGATTACCTGTGCCACCGCCAGGAGAGGGGCGAGATCCGCGACCTCAAGCGGCAGGTTCGAGTGGTCCTCACGCCAGCTCGCAAGGGACGGCGGCTCAGTTGGCGGATCGACTTCTACTACGTCGAATGCCGCACAGACATACCTGCCTGGAACGAGGTCAAGGGCAAGGACCTCGGAGACTGGTCGCTGTTCCGCAACGCCTGGGCGGCCGGGTTGGGACTCGGGCTGCTGCGAATCACCAGGGAAGGCAAGTACCCCAATCCCTGGATCCATGAGGACATCTGGCCCAAGAAGATCATCCACAAAGGACTGACAGCCGACACGGAGGTCGGAGAAGGTGAAGCAAAAGGCTGACAAGCCCGCAATTCGCTCGATCGCTCCGTGGTTCGGCGGCAAGAGGACGCTGGCGGGACGGATCGTCCGGGAGCTGGGCCCGCACCGCATGTACTTCGAGCCGTTCTGCGGATCCATGGCAGTGCTCATGGCCAAGCCCGTGGTCGGCCATGAGACGGTGAACGATCTGCACGCCGACCTCATCAACCTCGCCATGGTGCTGGCCTCGCCCCGATGGGGGGACCTGTACGATCGCCTGGACCGCACGCTGTACCACGAAGACCTGTTCCGGCTGTACAAGCACACCTTCATGGCGCGGGAAGCCCCGCCGCCCGAGGATCCTGGCAGCGTCACGGACGCCCACATCGAACGTGCCTACTGCTACTTCATCGTGTCCTGGATGGGCCGAAACGGCGTGTCCGGGACGGAGCGAGTCAACTACTGCATGGCCATCCGCTGGACACCGGGCGGCGGGGGAGGGGGTAAGCGCTTCCGGAGCGCCACCGACAGCATCGCCGAGTGGCACCGCCGGCTTCAGAACGTCGTGATCCTGCGCCGCGATGCGTTCGAGATCATCCCCAACATCGACGACCACCCCGGCTGCGCCATCTACGTGGATCCCCCGTACTTCTCAAGCGGCCGCAGCAACGGTGGCGGAAGCCGTTACCTGCACAATTTCGACGAGGCGGAACACGCCCGTCTGGCCGAGGCCCTGGGCCGCTTCCAAAAGGCCAGGATCGTCGTCAGCTATTACGAGGATCCCCGCGTCGATGGCCTGTACCGGCCACCGAAGTGGACCAAGCGCAAGGTCTACGGGTGCAAAAACCTGCATGTCCAGAACCGGCGCGGGGCGAAACGACAAGTCGCGCCTGAAGTCCTCCTGATGAACGGCCCCAGCTACATCAAGGCGAAGGCCAAAGACTCACTGTTCGGCTGACCAATAAGGGGTAAACACGACATGACGAACAAGGACGAACAACTGGTCCGGATGCTGGCGACTCTGGGCCATCCCACGCGGCTGAAGATCGTGCAATTCCTGGCCGGCCGGCCTGAATCCGACGTCGGCAGGATCACGCGGGCCGTCCGAGCAAGCCAGCCCAACACCTCGCACCATCTCGGGCTACTGAAGCTGGCCGGGCTGGTCGAATCGGTCCGCGTCGGCAGGCGGAAGCTCTACAGCGCCAAGTCCGGGCGGTTGCTAGTGGTCGCTGCGGCGCTGGGAACCCTGTCGCACCGGGCGAGTTGCTGAGGTTTGAATGACTGATCTGCCCCACGACATCATCCGCGTCTTCCCGCGGCGGACAAAGGCAACGCCGACTGATCGGCTGGCCTTCGTAGGCGACCCACGTTTGCCCGGCATGCGCCCCGAACCGAGCAAGGTCCGCTCCGTACACATCTCCTGCACGTTCAGTTGGGACCGGCCAGAGGGAGTACGGTTGCTGCGGGCGTGGCGGGCGATCTACGGTCGGAACAAGACATGGTTGGGCGGGCCCGCGTACTACGAGTCCGGCAGCGGAGCCTACCACCGTGGTTTCCGCCCAGGCATGTACCTGAAGAAGGGCTACGTCATCACCAGCCGGGGCTGTCCCAACCACTGCGAGTTCTGTCTGGTCCCGGAGTGGGAGGGCGCCTTGCGGGTTCTGCCGATCGCCGAGGGCTGGGACGTCCTCGACAACAACCTGCTGGCCTGCCCCAGGGCACACGTCGAAGCCGTGCTGGAAATGCTCAGCCGCCAGAGACCCCGGCCGAAGTTCACGGGCGGTCTGGAAGCGGCTCGCATGGCCCCCTGGTTCGTCAAGGCCATCACGCACCCGAGTTTCCGGCTGGGTATCGCCTACACGGCGTACGATCAGCCGGAGCAGCGAGACGCTGTGGAACGGGCGGTGAAGATGCTCCGCGAGGCCGGCGGGTGGTCGGACGGGACGGCGCGGCGGCGGATCGGTTGCTACGTCCTGTGCGGCTTCAACGGCGAGGACGACGTTACGGCGATCGCCGAGCGCCTGGATTGGGTGATCTCGCTGGGTGCCACGCCCTTCCCCATGTTCTACCAGGGCGACGACGAGTCCCGCAACCGGGAGAACCAGCAGATGAAACGGAAGCTTCGACGCTACATGCGGCCGTCGGCGATGTTCGCGGGGGCGGGGAGGAAATGACGGGTAACCATGGCAAGCCTTCGATTCATCTCGTTGTTCGCTGGCATCGGCGGCGGTGACAAGGGCATGGAAGACTCTGGCCACTGTTGTGTCGCTCAGATGGAGAATGACCCTGTGTGCCGGAAGGTCCTGTCGCATCACTGGCCGGGTTTGCTCGTTGACGGTGAAGGCAAAGGCATCTTTTGGGGCAAGGGCGACATCGAGGGTGTCTGGCCAGGCGACCTGCCCGAGGCGGATTTCTACACGGTCTCGGATCCCTGCCAGCGCAACACGATGGCCAACACGCGGATCAAGGACGGCCGCACGCCGCCGAGCCTCTGGGGAGAGGCATATATGCTGATCGTGGCCCGTAAGCCGCGGTTTGTGCTCAGGGAGAACCCGACGAGAGTGCGCAGGGAGGCGCCGTCACGGCCAGAGCGCGTGGCGGAATGCCTGGAACGGATTGGATATGAATGCACCATCATCGACATGCAGGGCGGACAGGTTTCCGGTGTCTCTCGCCAGCGAACCTTCGTCTGTGCTGGCCTTGGATACGCCGGAGTCCGTCTGCGCGAGTTGCTGGGTCGGCATCGTTGCTCTAAGAGGGATTGGCCGAAGATTGGCTCGGCGCAGATCCCCTTTAGGGCTCTTACTTGTCACCCCTACCGATATGACAACCGCGACAATTTTATCGCTTACGCAGACGGGCGACTCCGGGTGCTTTCGCGCACAGAACGGCTTCGTGCTCAAGGGTTCCCCGAAGACTGGCTCGACTGCCTCGGCGAACCATCGCTGATGCGGGTTGCGAAACTGACTGGAAACGCTTGGCCATCATTCATGGCGAAGTGGCTCGGAAGGCTCTTGTGGGAGGCAACAGAGTAGACGAGATGCCCAAGAAAGCTGACATCCTGCCCGAGCACAGCATCCACCACTGCCAGCAGTGTACCGAGTACCTGCACTGCTACTCCTGTAACCGCGGCGTCTGTGCGTATCTCGCGGTGAGCGTCTACCAGGACGGCGAGTTCTCTGGCGAGAAGTGGTGCCGGGTGTGCTGTGAGGGGATGGGCTGGAACGAAGACGAGATCGCCTCCCAGGCCATCGACATCGTAACGGGCCTCAGTGGAGAGGCGATTCACGAAGCACGCAAGGCCAAAACGGGAGTCCAGGAATGAGAACCTACCTCGACAGCACGCCGATGGACGACATGGCGATCGCCAGGATCCGCCAGCTCGAGCCGGCCGCCCTGGACAAGGACCCCAACGGCTACTGGCTGGCGTTCTCCGGCGGCAAGGACTCCATCGTCATCCTGGATCTCGCCAAACGGGCAGAGGTGAAGTTCGAGGCCGTCCACAACCTCACCACCGTCGATCCCCCGGAGCTGGTCAAGTTCGTCAAGACGTTCCCCGATGTCCGCATCGACCGGCCACCGCTCACGATGTGGCAGTTGATCCGGAAGGAGGGCATGCCGCCCTTGAGGCAGACCAGATACTGCTGCCGGGCATTGAAGGAACGGGGGGGCCGGAAGCGGCTTGTGCTAACTGGTATGCGCTGGGCGGAGTCGTCGCGTCGGCGGAAACGGCACATGGTCGAGGCCTGCTTCCGCGACAAGAGCAGGCACTTCGTCAACCCGATCATCGACTGGCCCACAGACGCGGTGTGGGCGTACATCCACGAGCGAGAGCTGCCTTACTGCCAGCTCTACGATCAGGGGTTCAAGCGGCTCGGATGTGTGCTCTGCCCCATGAGCCGGGACACGGAACGCCAGATGCAGCGCTGGCCCAGGATCGCCGCGGCGTGGGAGCGAGCCATCAAGGCGACGTTCACGCCCGACAAGGCCAAGAAATACTGCTTCAAGACGCCCGAGGAATACTGGCAGTGGTGGCTGGACCGGGACGCCTCAGCTTTGGAGGACCCCGACCCGGTCCTGTTCGAGGACGACCCCGATCTGGTGGAAGCGGAGGCGACTGATGGGTAGAGGCAACGTCCAAAAGCTTGAGGCCGATGCGGAGCAGATCGTGGAACGCCTGCTGGCCGGGACCGACACGTTCGGCGCCATCCGGAAACAGTACCGAGTCGGCTGGACGGCGCTCAATCGCCTGTGGCGACGGCATACGACGGCGGCCCAGCGGCGCAAGGTCCGGCGCCGCACCCTCCGGCGATGGGGCGAGCGCACGCGCTTCACAAAGGGGCACGTGACCTGGAACAGCGGGTTCAAGGGTATTCACCTGTCGCCAGAGACCGAGTTCAAGCCGGGACACATCGGGGGCAGGGCCGCCAGGAAGTGGCGGCCGGTCGGCACAGTCACCGTGCGTCGGGATAGCCGGCGGCGCGGGCCAACCGGCCGGCCGCGTAAAGGAAGGCTCCGGCGATGGATCAAGATTCGCGACGACGGCCCGCTTCGTCGCCGCTGGATCCCCCTGACAAGGTACATCTGGCAGGAAGCCCGCGGGCCGATTCCGGACGGCTGCTTCGTTGTTCATGCCGACGGCGACACGATGAACGACGGGTTGGATAACCTCCTCCTGGTTGACCGACGGCGCCACTTGGCTTTGCAGATCGAGCGCAATCCCGAGCAACTCAGGCTGTGCCGTGAACGGTCCGCCGAAACCAATCGGCGTCGGCACGCAATGAACCGGGAAGTCAAGAAGCTCCGCGGAGCCCTGCGAGTCTCCTGGCTGTGCCGGGCCTGCGGCAACGAGCTGCGGCAAGGGCGCCGCCCACAGCGGTGTGCGAAATGCGGGAGTGGCACGTTCGAGAAGATTCAGCGGAGGATGACGGGATGACCCCCCTCACCCACATTCTGATCGTCCTGGCCGGCCTGATCGGTCCTCAGCCGGCTCCTGTGGTGGTGGATGCTGTGGTGACTGCGTACTGCCCATGCCCGAAATGTTGCGGGAGGTGGTCTGATGGAATTACAGCGTCCGGTTATCCTGCGAGAGGCTACCTCGTCGCGGCGCCGGTGGAGCTACCGTTCGGTAGTCGCGTACTCATCCCAGGGTATGCCGGTGGTGCTCATGTACCCGTACTGGATCGAGGAGGAGCCATCGTATCGTCCGGTACACTGGTCCGCTTTGATGTTCTTTTTCCCACCCACCGCCAAGCCCTGATTTGGGGCCGGCGGAGATTGAAGGTAACGATCTGGCGACGATGAGCAAACAGATGCCACATCGCGCGTTGTTCGAGCGACACAACACCCCGGCCGGTGAACGCTGGGAGGCACCCGCCCAGCAGACGAGCGAATCGTCCCGGGCCGGGGCGCGGCTTGTCGAACGGGAGGGTCGTGTGGGCTGGCAGTGCTACCGGATCCTCGACGCCCTGGCGATCCTGGGACCCCTGGCCCGCTTCGAGCTGGTGGAGTCGATACGCGGACTGACGGTCAACGCCGCGTGCGGTCGGATCGGCGAGTTGAAGGACCCCGACCGCAGCAGCCCGTTCATGCACCGCCGACCGCCGAAGATAGCAGTGGTGGGCAAGCGGGAGAGTCCCAGCGGGATCAAGGTGGACGTCTACGGGATCACCGAGGCGGGTCTGGCGGAGCTGCGGAAGGGTCCGCCGCCGAAACAGCGCCAGCACACGGAGAAGTAGGATGGGAAGCACAACCAAGATCGAGTGGGTAAAGAATGCTGATGGGACGCAAGGCGTCACATGGAATCCCGTGACCGGATGCTCGCCTGTCTCGGCCGGGTGCAAGAACTGCTACGCCCGGCGGATGGCCCAGCGGCTGAAGGCCATGGGCAAGGCCGCCTACCGCAATGGTTTCGACGTGACGTTGCAGCCTGATCGGCTTGGCGAGCCGCAGGGCTGGCGGAAGCACAGGACGATCTTCGTCTGTTCCATGGCCGACCTGTTTCACAGGGACGTACCCGACGACTTCATCGCCCAGGTCTTTCAGGTCATGGCCGACTGCCCACAACACACCTTTCAGCTTCTTACGAAACGACCCGAGCGCATGGCTCAATGGTTCCATCGGTGGTGGAAGCCGGAGAAGACGCACACATTCTGCCGCCACGGCAAGCCGCACAAAGCGCCAAACCTGTTCCTGCGCCAACAGGCCTGTAGTGAATGTCGTTCCTTTTTTCTAGGCTGCCTGCGCGGCCGCAACGAGTGGAAGGACGAGCCTGTTACGCCGAATTTCCGAGCAACGGGGAAAGTGGATTGGTGGCACCGCCCGGACCATGTTTGCGATGGCTTCCGATGGAACCCGCGAGGCGATCAACATGGGGTCGCCGTTGAACTGACAGGCGGATACATCAGCGTCCGGCAGGATGCGCTGAGCGGAGCATTCCCCGCTCCGCTATCTAACGTCTGGCTGGGGGTCACGGTGGAGGACGCATCATGCCTGTGGCGAATTGACAAGCTGATGGAATGCGCGGCGGCGGTTCGGTTCGTTTCCTGCGAGCCGCTGTTGGGCTCTGTCGACCTTAGCTTGCCAACTCGGACATTCGAGCGATCAGACGGCACCTTGGGCTGCGCCCACTGCTGCAACAAGGACCGCTGCGACGACGCCTCTCATCTCCTGCGGAGTGAATGTCCCTATTGCCGTGGAACGGGAAAGGCTCGCATCCTCGATTGGATCATCTGCGGGGGTGAGACGGGCCCGGGGGCGCGGCCCATGCACCCGGACTGGGCGCGAGCGCTCCGTGACCAGTGCCAGGCGGCAGTCGTGCCCTACTTCTTCAAGGGTTGGGGCCAGTGGTTCCCGGATGAACAGTTCGAGGCTGAGCGGCAACAGCGCCCGGACTCGGTCATGCTGCCGTGGGATGTGCCAGATTCGGCCATAAAGACGATTGGCGTCGCCGACACCTACTATCGCGTCGGCAAGAAGAAGGCCGGCCGGCTGCTGGACGGCCGGGAATGGAACGAGATGCCTGCCCTGAGCACCGCCGAAGGGGCGGGGGTGAACGATGGCTGACCATCCCATCATCATGTCGGCTGAGTCCGTCTGCGGCATCCTGGCTAAGCGGACGACCCAGACGCGGCGGGTCATGCGCGTACAGCCTGTGGGCCACCGCACCGGATGGTCTCAGAGCCTGGAGCCCGGCGACGTGTATATCGAGCTGGACGGTTCTGTGACGCGAGCTGTTGTGTCTCGCGGCAGAAACAAGCGTGATGCCGGGGAGCTCACGCCTCAGAAAGTCCGCTGCCCCTACGGCCAGTCCGGGGACGCGCTGTGGGTGAGAGAGCAATGGGCAGCCCATCCCATGCTCAACGATTGCCGCCCATCGGACATCGGGCCGGGACACCGGATATGGTTTGCTGCTGACGAGAATAAGCCCGCAGGCTCCCGCTGGCGTCCTTCCATCCACATGCCCAAGTGGGCAGCGCGCCTATGGCTGGAAGTGCGGGAAGTGCGGGTCGAGCAAATCCAGGACATCAGCTTCGAGGATATTGAAGATGAGGGAGTCCCCATAGAGGACACCGGGCCAAGCGGGGAGAAGGGTATCCTGGCCTATCGCGACTTTCGGCAGCTCTGGGATTCCCTCAACGCCAAGCGCGGCCACCCCTGGTCCAACAATGACGGGGTATGGGCAATCACCTTCAAGCTGTTGGAGACACGCAGTGATACTACTCAGTCTTGATCCCAGCACCACGGCCATCGGCTGGGCCGTGATGAAGGATCCTGAACACCTGACCAAAGCCGACCGGCTCTTGCCAAAGAACCGCGAGGCAGACGCTCGTGAGCGGATTGATTCCATGCTCCCGCCTCTGTCTGCCCTGATGCGGCAGTACGAGCCGACCTACTGCGTCGTGGAACTCCCGGGGAAGGCCATGTACGGCAGGCGCATCAAGGGCCTGATGGTGGCCAAATCTCGCAAGGAGCTTGTGGGCAGGGTGAACGGGATCGTCCAGGATGTCCTCACTTACGCCGGGGCTCCCTGGAGCGTCTACGGTTACTTGGTGAGCATGGCCGAACTCGGCACCAGGGATTTTGACGTGGGCGGCATCCCGGCCGACGTGTGGACCCGGGGCATGCCAAAGAAGGAACGCCTCCTCCTGGCCCGCCTCCAATTCGCTCAATACAAGGCCCAGCCCGATCCCGATGGCGACATCGGGGACGCGATCGGCCTGGGGCTGTACTGGTTCCGTCGAGAACGACAAGCGGGGGCGAACCGGGCAATTGAGCAGGTCCGCAGCTCGCGACCAGCTCGACGCCGGAAGACAGTGGTGCCGGCCCGGCGCCGGCACCGGAAGCAGCCCTGCACTGCCCGGGTCGGCCGACAGGTGAGGGTGTACCGATCATCCAAGATGCGAAGGTAGAGGAGCAAGTGCAATGGCCGAAGCCTATTACATCGTGGACTGGGAACTGCATTACGAGGTCAACGACCACGGCAGCCCCTGGGAGGCCAACGGCAAGAACAGGAAGCGCAAAACGCCCCTGCCCTGGTCACGCCGTTACACCTACGGGCCCCGGGGGGACAACCAGGCCTACGAGGATGTCGCGGACATCACCATCGACAGGTATGGGGAGGCAGCTTGGCCCGTCGCCTGGGGTCTGTTCAACAAGCTCGTCGAGATCGCCGCCAGGCAGAAGCCCACCTCGCGAGGGTATGTCCTGGGCCGCGGCCAGAAGCCCATAGCCATGCGAGCCCTGATGCGCATCACGCGGTTCACGGAAGAACAGATTCAACTTGGCCTCGAGGCGCTGTGTGACCCTGAGGTGCGATGGGTCGAGGAACGGCCCTGGCCGGTTCCAGCGACCGATGATTCCGGGAACGTCCGGGAACTCCCGGACAGCCCCGGAGATTCCGGGAATCCCCGGAAAGTCCCGGAGCGTCCGGGAACTCCCGGAGCCTTGTCGACAACGCTCCCGGAAATTCCGGGAACTCCCGGAGCCTTTCAAGAACAGGAATCCGAACCCGAACATAACTCAACAGAAGAACATAACGAAACCGAAAGGGAACCGGAAGATTCGGAAGAGCGCGCGCAGGAGGAAGATTCGGGTTCGGAGAAGCAAGGTCAACAGCTACGATTCAAGGCACACCAGACCGCCCAGGCGATCCGCGAGGCCGTGGGTCTCAATGCCCGCGGTCCACCCACCAAACAGCAGAAGGCGGACATCACGTCGATCTGCATCATGGCCAACCATGTTTACCTTGGCCACGCAGGTCGAGTAGACCAGGCGGCACAGGCAACTCTCGACAAGGCGAAACAGGTCGGGCGCAGCCCGGCGCGAAAGCGCATGGCGGTGCTGATGGCATGGTTCAAGAAGCGACTGAAGGCAAACGGGCATGCTTGGCAGGACGCGATCAAGGCCGTCTGAGAACCCGGCTGAAGCAACTTGGTGTAGAATGGGGGGAGAGGAGCCGTCGTCGCGGGCGCAGGCGGTGAGGGTGAAAGGACAACCCATGAGTGAACCATCAGACATTGCCAAGGCAGCAGCGAAGCGATTCCTGGCCAAGCAGGACTTCTCGCGCGCCCGTAGCAGCTTTAGGGCACACGATCTGGCTACTGCCATCCAGCGCGCCATCGACGCCGCCACTGCCGAGGCCAAGGCAGAAGCCAAAGAATGGAAATTAACGGCAGAACAGGAATCTCGCAACAGGGCGGGGATGGTCGGCAGCGCAAAGGACATTGCCTATCTGGAGGCAAAGGCTGAGTTCAAAGCAGAACTCGCCGAGGCCAAGGTCCAGTTACGGGAGGCCCAAGACGCAGCCGCGAACGCACCTGATGAAGTGTGGGAGAAACTGCGCCAGGAGGGCGTTGATTTCTACGAAACGGACGAACACGGCGACGCGGAGGAGGACGCCCGCTGCGTTGTATATCGAGAGGACTACGGTGACCCATCGGTTGGACTGGCCAGTAGTTGCTGGTGGGAAACCACAGACGGCGCTTTCTGCAAGCTCAAGGCAGACCTCACCCAGGCCCAGGCCATCATCGACAAGGTGTCGAAAACTGCGGACGGGAAGCCGTTCAGCCAGGGCATGACGGTCTATCACGTTGGTGCCTGTGGAGACATGCACGTGGCCACCGTCCCCGCTCTGCGGCTCATCTGCCCGCACCCCGGTTGCGTTGATGACATAGACTGGGAGACGGCAACCGGCTGGTATTCCACTCCCGAAGGTGCCGCAGAAGCCGCCAAGGACACGACATGAACGACGAGAAATGCCCGCAATGCGGGGCAGAGTTTTGTGACCAAAGGCTTATGCTGGTGGAAGATTACTCAGAGGAGCAAGTAATCACCTTCGCGTGTGGCACTGAGGCGATTGTAGATGGCATCGTACTAACCGAAACGATGGCCTGCGTCCGCCGCCAGCTCGCCGAATCCCAGCGTCTTCTCGGCGAAGCCACAGCCCGCGCGGACAAGGCCGAGAAGGCAGCCAATGATGCTGAGGCCCACTGGCGAGATGAAGTCATCGCTGCCAGGGTGGCGCGGGACAAGGCCGATGAAGAAGTGGATCGGCTCCGGGGCGAGCTTGCCCGGATGGCAGAGGACCAGAAATGAACTCGCGGACGGCCAGAACGGGCCCGAAAGTCCAGAACGAGGACGACCGTTGTGCGCGCTGCTCGGGCATGGGGGAAGTCGTGAACCAAGCGGCGTACCCAATGACATCGGCAGGCCCGGCGACGCCCGGTGCGCCCTGGCGGCTGATCTGTCCGAGATGCCTCGGCACGGGCCGGGCGTGGTGGCTTGCGCGTCTACTCCGGGGCCTCGCGAGACTGCTCCGCACCCTCGCGGCATTCCTCTATCGTCTGTCTGATTCAGTGTAAGGAGAACAGCCATCTGTGACATGTATGGGCATGGATACTTCGAGCCCGTGAGCAAGACGGTGGTGCAGGACTACCTGCACAAGAACAGCCACAGGGAGCTGCTGCCGGACGGGACGCTGCGCCGCCTTCGGCCAGACACCAGCGTCCCCTACCACGACTGGACAGGGCGATGGCCGTGTTGGAAGGTGTGAACTGAATGAAGTGGCCCAAGATTGAGCATGTTGAACCCGGAATTGTTATCTGGGGCCCCGTCGTCATGGCAGGCTGTCCGCTTGCGGGGGGTGTGGATGGGCTATACATGACCAAGGATCGGCAAACAATCTGGATACGGAACGATCTGCGAGGGGTGCGTTATTGGCATACCCTGATCCACGAATTGACTCACTGGCTGATCGACCGGCTGCCGCGACGGGCTGGCAAATACCTGCACGACCTGCACGACGCTTTCGGCAACCCACTCCATGCATTCCTGTGGCAATGACGATACCTGTAGCGAGACCGCATGCCGAAGTACACACAGCCAGCAGGCTACACGCCCAACCCCGTTGACAAGCTGAGTCCCTGGGCCTTGCAGGTCCTCACCTGCCTTCCCCCAGAGCCAGCTCCCGGGACACGGCGGATGGACCCCCGGGAGGAGATCGGCTTGGCCGTGGTCGATCTGGCGGCAAGCCTCTGTGGCAACACGAAGAAGGCCTCTCGCCGGCGGGTGCGGGAGGCGCTGAAGCAGATCGAGAACGTGTACGGGCTGTGGCGTGATCGCTGTTCTGAGCGTGCCTGGGGACACAGGGAAGTGTATTGCATCCCGCGGCGGCACTGGATCATCATCCGAGACCGCCTCGAGCGGTGGTGGCACCGGCGGCGGGGAGGCGGCGTCGTGCGTCCGGCGGCGCGATTGCGGATCGTCAGGAGCACGCCGGCCAGGAGGGTGGCGATCTACTCGGTGAGACGACGGGCCAGGGCGGGGTGACAGGCAGAAGGATTGCTATGCAACATCCTGAGACTCATCGGGTAACGATGGAGAACGGGCCACGGCCCGCTGGTCGGCCCGACGAATGCTTCTACTGTAAGCAGCCGGTCGGCGAGGACCACAAGGCCGACTGCGTCTGCCGCCAGCGCACCGTGGTCGTGCGGTTCACTGTCGAGGCTGTCATCCGGCTGCCGGGGTTCTGGGACGAGGAACAGATTCGCTTCCGCTACAACGGGAGTTCCTGGTGTGCCAGCAACTTGGTGGAGATTCTGGCTGAGCCCAAGTGCCTGTGCCCGTTCACGACCGCGGAATTCGTCCGCGAGGCCACGGCCGAGGACGAGGCTGCATGGGCGAGCGATTGACAGTAAGCTGATCCCGGTGTCCGTGGCTTAATTGGAACAGAGCACTAGGTCGTGGGCCCGGGGACTGCGGGTTCGAGTCCCGTCGGACACCCATTTGCGGGTTGTGAAAATCCATCACCGGGTTGTCGTTTCCGCTTGACAGCGTGGTTGGGGTGGGTAGGATAGAGAGCGAGCCACGGACAGCACTGGAGCTGCCCGCAGCTCTGACCAGGATGCCCTGTTGGGAGAGCACCAATGGCTGCCAAGAACCTTACCGTCCCCCCTCTGACCGCGAAAGACCTTTCCAGATTCTGGGCTAGGGTTGATGTTCGCGGCACCGATGAATGCTGGCCGTGGACTGCCGGCCGTAATGGACGGGGTTATGGGCGATTCAACTTGCGAGGCAAGATGTACAGTGCCCACCGCGTTGCGTGGGTCATTGCCAACGGCTCGGTCCCTGAGGCCATGTGCATCCGACACCTCGCCTGCGACAACCCTCCCTGCTGCAATCCTGCTCATCTTGCGGTTGGTACGGATGCAGATAACATGGCCGATATGAAGGCCAAGCAAAGAGCGCCAACGGGAGAGCGACACGGCAGGCGTACTCAACCGGAGGCTACTGCACGTGGCGAGAAGGGGGGCCGGGCCAAACTCACGGCTACGGATGTACTCGCAATCCGTGAGCGCTACGCGACGGGAGAGATGACTCAAAAGGCGTTGGCGCAAGAATACGCAGTGGGTCCGACGTTGATCTGGTCCATTGTGCACGGCGTGATCTGGAAACATGTCGGTGGCCCATGCAGCGCGAGGAGCCCTCGGCCGCGCCTTACGCAGGCCCAGGTTCGGCAGATTCGTCTGCGCCACGAGAATGGAAACACAAGTTGCGCGAAGCTTGCAACAGAATATGCGGTGTCTGAGCGAAACATCCGGCGCATCGTACGCGGGACAACTTGGGGGGACGTTTCCTAAGAGCGGTTTGTGAACAAACGGAGGAAGGGGCTTGGAGAGGGGAGTTCTTCGGGCGGAGAATTGGGGTGATGCCTGACGATGAGGCCAACACCGCGTCCCCCTTCAGCCAATTGAACCCACGCCAGCAGCAATTCGTCATCCACTACCTGAACCATTTCAACGGCACGCGGGCCTACAAGGAGGCTGGGTATCGGGTCAGGAGCGAGGGAACAGCCTGGACCGGGGCCAGCAGACTGCTGAGAAATGTTAAGGTTGCGGCCGCTGTACGCGAATTGCTGAGGGAACACGGGATCACCCGCGAAGCCGTCATGTGTCGCTACGCGGAGATCTTCTTCGGGGCGGACTTGGCGGACTTCCAGGGGTTCCTCCAGGGCAAGACGACGTTGGTGGAACTGCGCCGGGCCGGCCGGGACACGCGGATGGTGAAGGCTGCCACGATCCACAGCCAGGGCAGAGATTCGGAGGTCCGCAAGCTGGAACTGCTCGATGCCCTCGCCGCCGGCCGGGAGTTGGGGCGCGTGCTGGGCATCGTGAGCGAGGGCCGGGACGTGCGGCATGGGGGTACCATCGGCCTCAAGCCCGGCGGCGACCTGACTCAAGAGGAACTGATGGCCCGGGCCCAGGCCAGCGCGCCGGACGATCGGTGGCTCGCAGAGGAAGGACAGGAAACAGCCAGTGGCAATGACCAAACGACAACGCCGAATCCATAAGGCCGGGCTGCGGTTCCGACGGGAACACCTGCCGACCTATGCCCGTATCCCGCGGCCGCTGGTCGGCTTCGGCAAGTGGCTGGCTGGGGTCAAGGCGAGGATCTTCGGAGGCAACCATGACGGAGCGTGAACTGGTTCAAGCCCGCTGGGCGGCGGCTGCCGGCGATCCGTTGGTGTTCGCTCGCTACTTCGTCAGGACCCTCGACCAGCACGACGAGGAGCAGCCGATCAAGCCGTTCCCGGCTTACCGCCGCCACATCGTGGCGCTGACGCGGATCTGGCAGGGCAACCGGATGATGTTCGTACCCAAATCCCGCCAGCTCCTGGTGACGTGGTGGGCCGCGATGATTAGCCTGTGGGACCCCTTGTTCCATCCCGGCCGGCTGATCTTCCAGCAGAGCAAGAAGCTTGAGGATGTGATCGGCAACGAACACTCCGGCGACGGCCTGTTGGGCCGAACCAAGTTCATCGTGAACCACATCCCATGCAGAGACTGGCTGTTGCCGGAGAGGGATGTAGAGATCCGGGCCAAGGGCATCACCTTCCTACGCCTGAATTCCTCGATCACCCCCATCGCCCAGGGCGGGAGCAAGATCAGATCGCACACCGTCAGCGGCCTCGTGAGCGATGAGACGGCCTTCCAGGACGAGTTCGAGGACGCCTACGGCGCCACCGTGGCTTCTGTCCGCCGCGGCTGGTACTTGGGCGTCACCACACCGGATTTCAAGGACGGGGGCTGTAGCATGCGGATCGCCTTGGACATGCCGGAGCCGGAGGTCGCATGACCGGTCTGACGATAACCCGCCCCCGCACGCTGATGCCGGGCCTCACGGTGCTGCCGACCCATCGGGACATCGTCGTGGTGAATCTGCACTACACTGCCGACCCAATCGCCTTCACCCCAGAGATCCTCGTGCGCGAACGTCGTCGGTTGGGCTGCGTCCAGAACCCGGACGGAACTTGGAAGGACTCCTGGCGGTGGCGGAAGGAAATGGAGCTCGACTGGACCGCACAGAAGGGCCAGGCTGTCTTCGAGGGGTCCTGGCTGGACCACCAGCGCCAGTTCCTCCGCGACCCGGCGTACAGAATGGATTGGGGCCTGGAACCCGTCGGCATGACCGAGCGTCAGTTCTGCGAGGAGCTGCCCGAGGGATTTGCGTACACCGGCGGCGAACGCAAGATCCACAGGGACACGGAGGACCGCGTGGTTCTCAGCCGCCTGTTCTTCCAGCTCGGGGAGGACAAGCGCCGGAAGGCCCTGGAGCGCTGGCTTGTGCGGCGTGCTGAGGGCAGGCTGGCCGTCTACGCACCACCCGACGCCCAGCCGCCTGACCTACCAACTCACGTCGAGCACGTCACCCGGGCAGTTGGTCTGGGCATGGATGTGTCCGAGGGGGTGGAGGCCTCAGACAGCACGATCGTCGGCTATTTCGCCGACCGACTTGAGCAGTGTTGTGAACTGGCCGACAACCGGATCAAACCGGCCAACTTGGGCAGATTCGCGGCGGCAGTGGCCAGGTACTACAACGACGCCTTGATCTGTTGTGTTCGCAAAATGCACGGCATCACCGCGATTAGGTCTATCTGGGACGACGCCGGCTACGGGCGCATGTGGCACAGCATCGACACGTCGAAGCAGTACGTGGTCCGGCGAGACCAACTCGGCTGGGCTGGCGGGGAGGCGACGTCGCCGTACTTGTTCGGGAAGTGGATGGACGCCCTTCAGCACCACAGGCCGATCATCCGGTCCTTGACCCTCCTCCAACAGCACCAGCAGTACATCTACGACGAGGCCGGCCGGATCACGCATCAGAGATTGGTCAGTCTCCCGCCGGCGGTTCGCGAGAGGCATGGGGACCTCGTGGTGGGCTCCGCGCTCGCGTTCCGAGCGTGCGTGGACCTCCCGAAGTTCCGCAAGGTGGTCGAGGTCGATCCCGCACCCCCCGGCAGCCTCGCTTGGCGGGACAAGCAGTTCAAGGAACGCGACCGGGCGGCTGAACGGAGTGGAGAGGTGGACTGGTGAGCAAACACAAGACCAAAAAGGTACGACGCGCTGACGGCACGCCGAACGTCGGCCGGATGCGCCGACAGCAGGCCCAGGTGTCTCAGGCCCTGACGCTGGCCCGAGCCAACCAGATGACCCAGCAAGCGATCATGCGCCGGCAAGGGATCGTGCTTGCGGCCTCGCGGGCAGAGGTACTCCGGCTCCGACGGCGTACCAGGATGCAGGAACTGGCCGTGGCCGTCGTAATTGCTTGGTGGGTGGTGTTCATGGCCATGGTCTTAGCTTTCGAGGGGTGCTGGGGCGTGCTGTGGGTGTGGATCAGAGGGAGGCTGGGATGAACGGACCACTGCAAATCCGGGTGTTCCTGAAGCACCTCCGTGAGGCGTGGCGTGCGTGCCGGGTTCCAGGAATCCGGCTAGGCTGCGCGCTGTGGGGAACTCTGTACCTCGCGGTGATCAACACGTACGACCAGGCACCGTCCTGGCTGGCTCCCCGCGGGTGGCGGTGCGCGGTGATCTGTTTCTTGCAGGTTCAGCGCACCGCGGCCCTCGCTGAACTGTGGAAGGTGACCCAGCACGCCTACCCCTGCGGATTCATCCCTGGCGAGTTTGCTGTCGTCGAGCAGTGGTTCGGTCAAGACAGAATCGAGTTCGACGGCGGCACGCAGATCGAGAGGCAGGTGACAGACGATGAATGAACCCACCGAGAAATGCCCCCTGTGCGACGGCAAAGGCACGATCTCGCCGGTCAGTTCGCAAGGCCATCAACTTGGCACGTTCGTCGGCGTGACCCATCGGGGCAGTTTCTGGTGGGCTTGTCCTGGGCTGATCCCAGCGGACATCTTCAACCCGGACCTGACGTGGTTCGTGTGGCCTGCGCACGCGTATCGCAATTGGCAGGCTGCACATTACACCCATGATTACTTCCGCGAACACTTCGCCCCGGTGAACGCCACGGCCCGCAAGATGATGGAGCAGATGCAAGCCCGTGTCGCAGAGAAGCAGGGAGGAGCCGATGAACCACAGTGAGACATGCCCGGTGTGCAAGGGTTCTGGTGAGTACTGGGGGCGGACCAAGGTTGTGCCCCGGCTACGTGACGCAGCGGCTCGAAAACTGGCAGACGTTCTCAACAATGCGAAGGAAGGGGATGTTGTGCTGGGCGACCCCGCGTTAGTGAGCCAAGTACGCGAACTGACGGTCTGCCACGGCTGCCAGGGTCGGGGATGGATACGCATTGAGCACAAGGCCGAGCCACATCCCCCCAGATTCCGCCCTAATGACGGCGGCGGTTCCATCCTGGTCGTGCCGGCAACACGTCCGGCCTGCGACTTCAAGGAAGGCGACTGGCTCGTGTGGTCGCCTCGCTGTGAACCCCACTCACCACCCCTGGCCACCATCGGAGACAAGGCCGAGTTCCTCAAACGATACGAACCACAGAACGACGCAGCCCGCAAGCTGGTGAAGCAACTGTGTGCCGACCTGACTGCGGCGCTGGTAGTGCGAGACCCGACAGCAAAAACAGCACGAACGACGTAGGCATCCTGCGCTGGCAAAGGACAGGCCGTGACAGCCGTTGACACCAAAGAGCCGGCAGCAGCAACCGACGAGCGGCGAGGACCTAACATCCGCACGTCGAAGACCAGCTTCGCCAAGAAGCTCGCACGCGCGATCGAGGCGGCCGACGAGCAGTTCAAGCCGCACCGCAAGCACAAAACGCGGATGGTCGAGCAGTACGTCGGGCCGTACTACGGCGACAGCGACATCAAGCCCGGTCGCCTACCCATCAACACGCTGTACCAGTTTGTTTCCGCGTTCGCCTCCCGCCTGGTCATCAACCCGCGTTGCGAGATGAGTACACCGGGCAGACCGTTCAGCTACGTCGGCAAGGTCCTGGCAGAGGCGACCAACACGAGAGCCGGGCACATGGGGCTGGGCGAGAGCTTCCGGACGGCGCTCGTGGACAGCCTGTTCGGGCTGGCCATACTCAAGTGCGGCCAGGCCGTGGAGGGTAGTGACGAGATGCCTCCCCACGGCTACCTGCACGACCCGGCCGAGCCCTTCGTCGATCCCGTGAGTCTGGACGATTACGGATACGACTACGAGGCGCGTCGACGTGACCGCAGAGCGTTCGAGTACGACAAGGAACGCCTGCCGTTGGAATGGGCGCTGGACTACGGCCACTATGATCGGGGCGCGCTTGAGGCAGCCCACGAAGCCAGCCCACAGAAGTCTGACAAGACCCGCAACGTCGGCGACAAGGGGCCACGGTCGGAGGACGGAGAGCTGTACGAGATGACCGAGTTGATCCACGTCTGGCTACCCCAGGAGATGATAGTGGTGGACCTGCCGGGGGACGTGGCGGCGACCACCAAGTTCGTCGGCGAGGTTGGCTGGGACGGCCCCGAGCGCGGACCCTACGAGGAGCTGGGACTGATCCATGTGCCGGACCACGACATGCCCCTGGCGGCCATAGCGCCGGTGTACGACGTGCATTTGCTGCTCAACGTGCTGGCCCGCAAGATCGCGCGGCAGGCGGAGCGCGAGAAAGAGCTGACCGTTGTTGAACCCGGCGAGGATGAACTGGCCAACACGATCCGCAAGGCCAGCGACGGCGCGGTCATCATGGGCAACCCGAACGCCGTCAAACGCCTGCAAAGCGGGGGTCCGTCAGATGCGAGTTACAAGTCGGCGGAGTACTTCGAGCAGCAAGGCAACCGCATCGGCGGCAACCCCAATCTGGTCGGTGGCAGTCAGGCCCAGAGCGAGACCCTCGGCCAGGAGCAGATGCTGTGGCAGTCCGCGGGGGTCCGCCTGGGCGAGTGGCGGAATCGGGTACTGAAGGTCGCGGAGCACATCTTCAAGCGGCTGGCGTGGTACGTCTGGCACGACGAGGACCTGTCGGTGCCCGTGAGCATCCCCTTGGGCGGCGGACATTATCACACTCAGGTCTGGACGCCCAGGAGCCGGCAGGGGGCCTTCAAGGACTACGAGCTGAAGATCGAGCCGTACGCCCTGCATTACGACACTCCCAAAGAGGAGTACACGGCGACGGTCAATCTCATGCAGAACATCGTGGTGCCCTTGGCGCCGATCCTGGCCCAGCAGGGCATCTACATCGACGCCCAGCGGCTGCTCCACATCCTCGGCAAGAAGGGCGGCCTCGAAGAGTTCGCGGAGATCTTCCGGCCAGGCGCGCCGATCGGTCAGGGCGGGACGCCGCAGCCAGCAGGCGGCGGAAGGCAGCCCGGCGAGACGGTCAACATCAACATGGGCCGTGGGCGGGGAGCGGGAACGTCGCCGGCGGAAACCCAGCAGGCCCAACCGCACAAGGCGCCGGCCGACTGAGAAGGAGACAACGATGGGAAACAGCCTGAATCCGACACCCGACGCCTGGACGCTGTTCAGGTCGATGTTCAAGGATGGGGATGAAGTCGTTATCACGACTGACGAGGATGAGTTCCACTGGGGCGTACTAACGATTGGCGATCTTGGGTGCGACGTGAAGCGCCCGGGCCACAAGCCGGTATACCTGGAATGGGACGTTATCCGGTTCATGGCCCCTGATGGATTCCCGGTCAAGAAGCTGATGGGCGCTGACGGGCACAAGAGCATCATGGGCCTGGATACCAGGGATACCCGGCGAGCGATTCGCCAAGCATTCACCTTCGACTTCTGTACCAAGTGCGGTCATCGGCACCAGAATGGGAAGGGCAAGTGGTGTGATGTGTGCCGGGGGACAGCACGCCTCCGGCCGAAGCGGCAGAGAGACGGCTTCGTGTATAGGTTTGGCGACCCGTTCGAGGTCCACTTCAACAGGGCAGTGCTGTTGAACCCCGGCAACAACTTCGCCACCCTTGGTTGGGAGATCGACGATTACACCTACTCCTGGCAGTGGGAAGAAGTGCTGGTCATAGACGGGCAGGCTCTGTTGTGGGACATCCCGACGATATACGTGGCCGCCGAGGCTGCGTAGTGGGACAGGAAGGAGACACCGATGTGCACGAACGATGAGTATGTGCGCGAAGCCTTGGCCCAGGAACACGCCGCCAGGACAGAACCCGTGGGAGATGAAATGCTGGCCAAGGCTCAGCGGGGCGTGGAACGACCGCAGTCCAGGGCCGAACTCGACCAGCGCATTGAGAAGCTTGAGGCAGCCTTGGCGGCGGCACGCTTGGTAAAGCTCTGCCAAGAGCGGCGCAACGCAGCCTGGGCTGAACTCCATGCGGCCGTCAAGTCACAGGACACTGCCGACACAGCCGAGACCGGCAAGATACCCGAGTTCAAGGTGCCTGAGGCGGGGCCGGTCTACGTCGACACGGGCATGTATGTCCTCGGCCAGCAGTTACTCTTTCTGAGCACCGGCAAGGCACATCGAGATCCGGGCGCCGGCCATGACGGACAAGTGGACGGACGAGGACCTCGCGGCCTTGGCCAAAGCCTTGCACACTTCCGAGTGGCTGCGGCAGATCGACGCTGATCTTCCTTCTGATACGGTGGTGATTGCTGGCGACTACCGATTTCGCCCAAGGGACATAGACGCGAAGATCTTGTCTCAGGTGAGGCTGCGACACGCAGACTACAGACGGCATGAACGGCAAGGCCAACTCGATGTACGCCTTGAGAGTGTAAAGCGTCTCCTGGACGCTCAGGTTCGGGAAGCGGTGGAGGACGGGGCGAGTGTGGAGACTGACCAATGATAGTAATGACCGACCTACATCTCGGCATGGTCTACCCCAAGAACCGAAGGTGGTGGTCTGACAAGAAGGTCAAAGACGTCACCTGCATCCTGGCGAGCATGGGATTCGACGTCCCATCGTGCGTCGACCTGGATGCATACCTGCGCCCGAAGCTGTTGTACATCGACGGCTGGGCGGAGGTGGGCCGGCAAGTGGCTCGCGGAGACTTCCACCTGGACATCGAGGAGTTTGACCGCAATAGAAGTCGCGCGCGGCGACTCTTGCAGGCGAAGCTGGACATGATGCTGCTGGGAATGATCCGCTTCTGTGAAGACCACGGACACGGCGAAGCCGTGCATCGAAAGGAGCTGAACCGCTATGAACAAACTGCGCTTCGTGGAAGTAAGTGAATCGAAACTCGTGTTCTACACTGCCCACTACGGCCCGAACCGACGGCGCAGGGGCAGGGTGGGGCGGGAAAAGGGGTTCTACGTTATCTCCCAGGAGGATGACGACGCCCCGCCGATTCCGTTGTTCGGCGCTGACGGTAAGGAGAGTCCTGGACTGAAGTGGTCTCAGTGCTACCGCAGCCTCGGTGAGGCCGAGACGGCAGCCGGAACCACCTCGCGGCAAGCCGAGGGCGAGCTCGCCCCACCCGGGAGCGTGGTCGCTATCGCGGGCGGTGCCGGCGGTGGTCCCATGACCCGCGACCGCGCCCTCGAGATGGCCCAGGAGTGTTGGGAGGACGGCGGGTATAGGGACCACCAGATGGACCCGACCCTGGCCAATGCGATCGCCAACAAGCTGTTGAGCGTGGCCGGCGTGGGAGTGCCGGACTCCCCGCCGGCGCCGCAACCCGTTGCCGGGCCTGTAATAGACGACACCCCAGCACCGAGCGCCCCGGCCGCGCCCGTAGCCCCGGCCGCCCCGCCGGCGGCGAAGGAGAAAACGCGTGCCTCAGGTGATCGACGGCAAAAGCCTGACAAAGCGGGAGCATGAGGTCTGGAAGGCCGCGCTCAAGCGGGCGAAGGAGAAGTCCGAAATCGACGACCCCGGCGGCTGGGCCACCAATGCGGTGAGGAACTACCGCAAGAACAAGGCCAAGGCCCGGAGCAAGACGGCCCGCCGGCTCGCCAGGGTCGGCAAGAAACGTCGGGCGTAAGCCGCGCTGGCCACATAACTTGACATGCGCACCTGTGCCAAGGCCGTCCGATGGTGTATGATAAGCACAGGCGGATGGCGAAGATGGGCAAGAAGGCACAGATCGAGCCGCTGACCGACGCCCAGGCCCGTCGCTGCGTGGAGTGGTTCCAGACGGCGATGGGCCTAGTGGACTGGCAGGTCCGGACGTTCATTGAAGATGTGGCCCCGGCGTGGGTTCCAGAAGCCATCCGGGACGGCTACGGCGCCTGCGAGACCGACCCGAACTACAAGGACGCGAAGATCTGGGTCAGCCCGCGCAATTGCCAGCATGAGGCCGAACCGATTCAGCCCGCCGACCCCCTGGCCGTCCTGTTCCATGAGTGCTGCCATGTGATGGCTTCGGACATCGGGATCCCTGACACCGAGGCCCGGCAGCAGTATGCCTGGAACCGTCTCGGGGCGCTCTGCGCCACGGCCTTCCGGGCGGGTATCAGCCTGTGAAGGAGAAGCAACATGCCTGACCCCAACTACCGGCCGGCGCAGATCAAGTGTTGCGCGACATGCAAGTTCGCCGGGTATCAAACCGACAGTTCGGGTCACATTGACCGATGCGGACGGCCCAGCATGGTTGGCACCAGCATTGAGCCTGGATACGTCTGCGACCACTGGGAACCCGTCGAGGACGAGCAATAACGCTGTTGTGAACGAACGGGAAAAGGGGGTTTCCGCCGTCTCATCTGCCCGGAATAATTGAGGCGACAATGGACGACGACCAGGTCGGCCAACGCGAATCCTCCGACGAGACGATGCAGCCTCCGCGCGCCTTCGAGGTGCGGGAGTACTACGACGAGGCTGGGCACCACATCACCGGCAGGTACTGGATCAACGGCGATAGGCCCGATTTCATGGGCCACGCTAAGGGCATGATAGACCTCGGCGAACTGTTCCAGGACCCGAAGTTCAGGGGCAAGATCCAAACTGGCCAGTTCACGGTCGAACTCCCCGCTCCCGATGTGGAGGGGGCGTTCGCCATGATCGACGAAGCGGTGAATCTGGCCTGGCCAGCACTGCGGGAGCAAGCCGAGGAACACCTTCTGGCGCAGTATCGCGTCCAGCCCCAGAACCAGCGGATCCAGCTTGCAGGTGCCGGCATCGACCTCGACGCCTTGCGCCGAGCGGCCGGTGGGAACACGGACGGGTTAGGCCGGTCGACTGACAGATGAGGAGCAGGCAGTGAGGTAGCAGCCATGACCATGACGTGAACCACGGCGACAGGCTTCAGGCAGCGCCCTGCGAGTCGGCCGGCCGGCCGATGCGTTCGATGAACCGGAAACGCCCCTTGCCTACGTAGGCGGTGAGGGGCGTTTTTTCGCAGGGCCCGGGAGATGAGATATGGCGAAAGCAGCCACCCCGAAGATGAGCGCGGAGGACTGGCGCTGGAAGGTTGAGAGCGCCGCCAGCACCCTGATCGAGGCCGAGAAGATCAAGCAAGACAGCAAGCTCCACAAGGCGGCCCTGGCGGAGGTGAAGAAGCAACAGGACGCCATCGGGGCGGTCGTGCGAACCTCCAAGACCGCGCGCAGACTCGGCGGCGGTCGGAAATCCAAATAGCCCACGAAACCCGGCGGCGGCCGGGATTTCGGAGACGAAACAAACCCTCCCCGCTGCGCAGGGCGGGGGGGGTTTTTTCGTGGGCTGACCGAGAGCAGGACATGAACGGAGAGGCGGGCAAAGGCAGCGCACGCAGACCGGGCAACCCGGAGGCCTACGGCAAGGGCCACGAGCGCCTGTTCGGCAAGAGAGCCCTCCCGAAGGGCGGCCGGCAGATCCTCGTGAGAGGGCGCTGGGTCGACCCCCGCGAGATGACCGGGGAGGACACGGCCGTCAGGCGGAAGAACGACGCCCACAACATCCGCTCCATGTCCGCAGGGATCCACCCGGACCAAATTCCTGAGTTCGAGCACAAGTACCCCCCCGGCGAGGGGGTGACGGTGGATGCGGCAACGGGGGAAGTCATCTTCCGAGACCGCCAAGCCCGCCTCAAGCACCTGAAGGCCCGGGGGCTGCACTGCAACGACGAGATCAAAGGGTAGCTGGCGGACGAGCGTTCGGCGCGTCGCCGACCGCCCCCGCGGCCCATCCCAAAGGATAGCAGCGATGCCAGAAACAGCGACAGACACAGCAGTTGAGAACCCCGACACCGCGGCACCCGACGGCGGCGCCGGTAGCGACTCAGGGCAGGACTCCCAAGCATCACCGGGCGATGCGGCCATTGACGCCAAGCTGGCGGAAATGGGCGTTGAGGACGCCGATGCCGGAGCACCCGCTGAACCTGAGACGCCCCCGGATACCGACGACGGTGCGGCCGCGACAGGGGAAGATGGCGGCGGCACGACCGATCAGGCTGCCGAGAAGGGCGGTGAGGACGGCCCAGGAACCGAGACAGACGAGAAACCGCCTGACGGGCCCACCAAGCCGGACGAAGCACCTCCTGAGCCGCCTGAGAGCGGTCTGACCGGCAAGCAAGAGGACCTGCTGGACCAGTTCAACCTCACCCCGGATGACCTCCCGGCCCCTGGCAAGGCCCGTGACGCCCTCTTTGAGCAGCTCACAGGGGCCCGACGCCAGATCAGCCGGCAACATTCGGCGGTGGGTGAGGCCATGGCCAAGATGAAAGAGGCCGCGGCCAAGCCCGCAGAGGGAGAACCCCCAGCAGCAGGAACCGAGGGCGAAGGTACCCAAACGCCCCCGGACAAGACCGCCGAGGCCCCCACGGAGTCGTCGCGGGGCGATCTGGCGAACCTGGAGTTCAGCGACGGCGACCTGACGGCGGAATCTGACGAGGCCTTCACAGACAAGTTGAACACCCTTGTGAAGGCCACCCGGGACGTGCAAGCGAGGTTGGCCGCTGTCGATGGGCTGACCCAGCGCGTCGACGGCATCGAAAGCACCCGTCAGGATGATGAAGACAAACAGACAGCGCAGATCGTCGACAAGTTCTTCGCGGGGCTCTGGGACAAGGACGACAACGGGCAGGAGGTCACGGACTATCCCCAATTTGGTAAGGGTCCGGGTTCTGACCTCGCGCCCGACTCCGACGAAGCCCAGGCCCGCGACAAGATCCGCAAGCAGGCCGTGATCCAGGCTCAGGGAACCTTCCAAGTCACCGGCGAGGACATCCCCGAGGATCGCGCCCTTGCGGAAGCCCTTGAGATCTGCACGGGCAAAGAGATCAGAGACGCAGTGTGGCGCAAGGTCGTTCAGCGCGTCGGCAAGAGACGCGGCAAGGCGATCCCCCGCCCCGGGTCACGACCCCGGATCCCGCCCAAGTCCAGTCCCGATGAGAAGGCCGACAAGGCCATCGACGACTGGGGCGCGGAAAAGGGCTTCAAAATCCCCGACGACTAGGACGCTCGACCGCGCACTGCGCGGGAGTGACAAACAATGCCTGCAACAGGTGTAGCACTGAGTACCGACGACACCCTTGACCTTTGGAAGGTCACGTTGTCGGCCCACGACTGGAAGAACAGGACCTACGAGTACCTGTTCCCCCGCCATAACTGGATCGTCGTCGACGAGTGGTTCCGCAAGGACCGGATGGAGTTCGACGGCGGTACCCAGATCGAACGGGAAGTGATCTACCGCGAGGGCGGCTCTGCCTCCTGGGTGCATCCGGGCGAGGTCCGCACGCGGTCCACCGGGAACGTCGTGGCAAAGATCACCATGCCGTTCTGCAACATCGTGATGGACCACAACATGACGGAGGACGAGATCCTCCGCAACCTGGGCAAGGCCAGGCTCAAGAAGCTCGCGGATGGACGACGCGCCGGCTGCATGGTCTCCATCTGTGACGCCGTTGAGAATCGCGCCTGGGAGCTGCCCACCACGGAGGCGGACACCAAGTTCCCCCGCGGCATCGTGTACTACATCGTGCCGATCACCGCGGCTCAGCGCACGGCGCACGCCTCTGCGGGGACAAACCCCGGTCAGCACCAGGGTCAGAACCCCACGGGCTTCAGCACATGCATGGGCCTGGACGCCTCGAACGCCATCTACAGCCGTTGGCGGTCGTACAACGACACCTGGACCAACGCCGACGGGGAGATCACCGAGGACGACCTGAGGAAGATCGGGCGCATGTTCCGGCGCCTCCACTTCAGGGCTCCGTTGGAGGCCTCGCAGTTGGCCCAACCCAAGTTCCGCAAGATGCGCGGTTACTCGTGCGAGACGATCATCGACTCGTACAGCGCCGCAACTCGTCGGCAGAACGACAACCTGGGTGCCAACGCCGTGAATTACTACGGCGCCGGCATCGCCCGCAACGGCGAACCCACCATGTGGGGCATGCCCATCCAGTGGATGGAGAAACTCGACGACGACGCCACCTTCCCCCTGGACTTCGTCAACCACGACTACCTCTACCCCATCGCCCAGCGCGGCAAGTGGCTGAGGGAGGATTCCCCTCTGCGCACCGTGGAGCAGCCGGACGTGTTCACGACTTGGGTGGATAGCTGTTTCAACATCATGTGCAGCAACCGCCAACTGTGCGGCGGCAACATCTCGTACCCGGCGTAGTGAGAGCCGGTTGTGAGCAAGAGCTTTGACAAGTGAATCGGAACCCCGTGCCGGTGGGACAAACCCGCCGGCGCGGATTCCTCAGATTAGGAGAGTCAACAAATGACTACTCAATGGCAACAGGTGCCAGGCAGCGAGAAGCAGCATCTCAAACGCGTGTACTACGAGGGCAGCGACGCCCTCGTGACAGGCTACTGCCTGTGCTTCAACCACGACTCCGGCACGGCGAGCGCGGCGGACTTCGACCGCGCCAGCCTCGTGGAGAAGCCCGCCGCAGCGAACCTCAAGCATTTCGCAGGCGTCGTCAGCAGCAAATCCAACGGCGTCACGGGTCCCAAGATCATCGAGATCGTCGAGCCCACGGGAGTCTTCGCGGAGGTCTACACCGAGGAAAACTGCGTGATCGACACGACGGTTCTCACGCTCAAGCCGGCCAGCTACGCTGCTGGTGGGCTTGGCGAAGGACCCATCATCGGCCGAGCCGCGCAGACGATCAATCGCAGCAGCGTCAACGGTACGGTTTTGGCCCAACTGGTCGGACTCAACCGCGACCAGATGATTGATGGCCCGCTACCGTCAGCGACCATCAACATTCCGTCCTACAGCATCTGGGACACATGCCCTTGGGGCACGCCCTACGCCTCATGTTTGTTCGAGGACTACAACGGGCGGCACGGGTTGGGCAATGCGGCTGACGGTTCGGCCGTTATGACCGGTACCTCGACGACCGAGTGTCCCGACTGGATTCAGACCGAGGTGACGTCCGGCCTGACGGCCAAGGTCGAAATGGCAGGCGGGGCCCTCCGCGTGAGTTCCGAGGCAAGCGTTGCCGCCAACGACGGCCTGTGCGTCATGTACCGCGACACGCCCTGGACGCCGACCGCAGGCAAGCGCATCTGGTTCGAGGCGCGCGTGAGGATGGTCAACGTCAGCACCGCAGGGGCTGAGGACCAGTTCTTCGTCGGGCTGGCGAACACCATGACCGCCGCGCTGTCCGCCGGCGTGGTCGATGACACGGTGGACAAGATCGGTTGGTTCCGCCACGACGGAACGACCGTGCTGAAGATGTCGTTCATCACTGCCAAGACGACCGTGGAGGAAATCACGGCCGATGCGGCTACGGTGGCCGATTCCACGTGGATCAACCTCGGCTTCGTCGCGGACCTGACCACCGTGTCGCCCTACGTCAATGGCGTCGTGGGGACGGCTCACGCGACCACCACGAAACTGCCAACGGCCGCAACGGGCCTGGGAATCTGCTACGCAGCAGTCTCCGAGGGCACCACGATCGGCTTGCTCGATGTGGACTGGATCAAGATCGCCCAGCTTCGGTAACACCCTCAGACAACTGAATACCTCAGGACCGGCGGGGAGAGATTCCTTCCGGTCCATTATGGACAGCAAGGGCATCATCGGCACCATCGCACAGCTCGACGATGTCAGGAGAGCCGACAATGGCTGGAAGTTGGAGCATTACAATCGAGGTTCTTGATCTCCCCGCAAAGCGGCTGACGATCAGGGCGATGCGCACGGATCCCGATGTGCCATCGGGACCCCTCGAGCGGAGCTACACCGTCCAGACTCACTACGACACGGACAAGACCAAGGCACAGAACCTGCAGGATTGGGGCCGCGAAATCTGGGCGCTGTACCAGAACGATCTGGACCGGGAAACCAGCGTCGGCGATCTCGTCACTGACTGCGAGACCCTCCTGGCCGAAGGCCTGAACGCGAAGGAGGCATGACATGGCCGATACAGGCTACAACTGGGGCAACTACGAGCCGATGCAGAAGGCGGCGGGGGACTGGACCTCGGATGCTTTGGCCCATGGGGTCACCGAGACGGGGGATCTGACTGACCTCACCGGCAAGGCCACATGCGAAGTGGGCATCGACTTCTACGAGGACAATACCGGTGCGATCAGCGGCGACGCAACGGTGTACGTGTTGGGCAGTGCCGATCCCAGCAACTCCGAGGAACCGGCCCAAAAGACCGCGTGGGCGTTCACCGTGACGCCGATCCAGAACGATCACGTGTACAAGCGGTTCTCCATCGACCCCGCAGCTTACGGCGACTTCAAGCTGGCCGTGTGGAATGACAGCGGCCAAGAGTTGGCCGTGACGGTCAAGTTCAGGACGGCGACGATCCCCCTGGCGAGCTGATGAACCCGAAACCGTCAATCTGGTGTCCGGGATACCGCAAAGGGCATCCGCTGATAGCCGGTCGGCGTTTCGTGCTTTGGCCATTCTGGGTTGCCGGATTGGCCCTGACAAACGTTGGCGATCCGGGCTACGACCTTGATTTCCCCGGAGGGGCCAACAACCCCACCTGGGCTGATTCACTATTTGGTCCTGCACTGTCGTTTAACGATGCGGCCAGCCAGTATGCTGAGCGGGATGCCGCCCCAGTCACCGCTCCTCCGTTTACCCTTGCAGCATTGGCACAAAGCAATGCCAACTGGATAGATCAAGCTGTTGTCAGCATCGCCAAGAGTACAGATGGTGTACACTTCTGGTGGCTTGGTTTCAGCAATGATGGTCCGCCGTTTGCCGAGTTTAGGGCCTGGGATGGAGTTGGTATAGGAGCGGCGCAGAGTACGGCGAGAATTACTCTCAATACTTGGGCTCATCTTTGTGGGATCGAATACGCTGCGGACTCCCGTGCGGTTTTTCTGAATGGTGGCAACAAGGGCACGAATGCCACAAGTAGAACGCCTGCTGGAGTCAACCGAGTCTCAATTGGTCGCATTGGCGATTTAAGCCCAAGCCTCTATTTGTCCGGTCGCGTTGGCTTCGCTCTCATCGTCGCGGGAGCTTGGACAGACGAACAGGTAAAAGAGAACCACGAAGACCCCTGGGGCATCATCACACAGCGGCGGCGGAGCTACTTCTATGGGGCGGTGATGGCGGGGGCAGCAGCGGGTGGGCCGTTCCCACACTATACCCGTAGGCGCATGGCCGGCGGGACAATCTCAATGCAAGGGGCAGCCTAGTGCTCATCAGTTACAAACGCGGGCAGGGCAGCGTCATCCTCCGAGTGAAGATTCTCAACTCCTCGGTGACCACCGGGGCAGGGCTGACCGGCCTGACGAGCGCCAGCGCTGGCCTCATCATCTCCACCATCGCCGACAACGAAGCCACTGCGACCGCGTACACCCAGGCCGGCTCGACCATCGAGACGATAGCCACTCTCGGCACCTACGCCGCCCCAACGGCCACCAAGTGCCGGTTCAAGGAGGTGGATGCGACCAACCATCCGGGCGTGTACGAGATTCAACTTGCCGATGCCAGGTTGGCCGTCGCCAGCGCCAAGAGCTTGCTGGTCTCGATCAGCGGAGCGACCAACTGCGCCGAGACCGACGCAGTGATCCCGCTGACCGACCTCGACCCGTATGACGGCCTGGTGCAAACGGAGTGGGCTGATGGTGGTCGGCTGGACCTACTCATCGACGCCATCCCCACGACTGCCATGCGTGGGACAGATAGTGCCAACACGACAGTACCCGACGCCGCCGGGACAGCCTCCACCCTTCTCACAGCCTTGGAGTCGCACGGGGACAGCGCTTGGGCCACCGCAACGGCTGTCACCGCCGACCTCACCCATATCGGCGGCCAAGCCATCAGCGGCAACAACGCCACGCTCAAGCTCAAACAACTCGACATTCAGAACAGCGCCGGCAGCGCGGTCATTGCCAAGAGCACCGGCGGCAACGGTCACGGTTTGGAGATTGCCGGCAACGGCACCGGCGAGGGCATCTACACCCTGGGTGGAGCAACTGGCCACGGCTTGTACGCTCAAGGTGGCAGCACCTCAGGAGACGGCATCCGCGGCACTGCCCAAGACGGCGACGGCAACGGCATGTACCTCGAAGGCGATCCCACATCGGGCGGCACAGGCGCGGGCCTACGAGCCAAGGGGGGCAACTTCGGTCATGGTCTGTATGGCAGTTCGGGCAGCAACGAAGGCAAGGGTGCCTACTTTGTCAGCGTCAGCGGAATCGGTATGCACTGCCAGGGTGGCGGCACGAACGCCGGCATCTATACCGAGGCTGGGCTGTCCGGCGCGGGCTTCCAATGCCAAGGTGGCTCAGTAGGTGGTGTCGGGATCAGGGCAACTGCGGTCGCGGCCAATGCAAATGCCATCAGCCTTGCGCCCCACGGCACCGGCGTCGGCATCTACGGCAACCTCTCGGGCACCATCGGTGGCTTCACCGCTGCTGCGAAAGCTGAAATCGAATCCGAGGCTAACGATGCCCTAGTTGCCCTCAATCTCGATCACCTGATGAAAACCGCCGTTGCCAACAACGCCGACATGACCACCGAGGTTCCTGACGGAACGGTCCTCTCGAACCTGATGACCAAAACCGGCGACACCAGCGATTATGTGTTGTCCACGGACAGCCTGGAGGGCGCTGCGGATGTGCTTGCGACCGCGACCACGATCAAGAACCTCCAAATTGAGCGGCATGTGATAACCAGGTAATGGCATGAGTACAACCACGATTGCCGAATCGTTCAAAGTAGGCGGCGTTGCCACGGACATGACGTCCGTGAAGCTGTCGAACCAGGGGGGAACCTACGGCGTCACCCGGACGGATCTCAGCAACGCCACAGCCAATGCCGCCACCAAGGCGGACCCCTGCGTCATTACGACAGCCGCCGCGCACGGCTACTCCGACGGCCAATTCGTCAACATCAGCGCTGTCGTCGGGATGACGCAGTTGAACGGCAACAACTACTACGTCGACGTGCTGACGACCACGACCTTCGCCCTCTACAGCGATTCCGACTTGGCTACCACCGTCGATTCCAGCGGGTACACGACGTACGCGAGCGCGGGAACCATAACGCCGTTGGTGGTGGCTGACGGCACCGCCCTGACCAAGACCGCCACGGGCGTCTATCAGTATTCGTTCACCGACCCGGCCGCCGACCTCACCTACCAGTACGTCCTCGAAATCGTCTACGACGGCGAGACGTTCTGGATCACCGATACGATGCTGGGTACGCCGACGGCGCCCGGCACACTGATCTTCACCTTCCAAAACATCTGGGAAGAAGTGGGGAGGTCTCTCAAGAACACGGCTGCGCCAACGGGGGATGCCCTCGCCGAGTGCAAGAAGATCGCGAACCGCGGCTATCTGACGTTCCTCGCCGAGTGGCCTTGGACCTTTATGCACCCCGACGCCACGTTGGCGGTCACAACGGCCGACGACACCACCGATCTGCCAGCGGACTTCGGGGAGATGCGCGGCGACTTCCGGTTCGCCCCCGATGCCGGCTTGGGCCGAACCAAGATCGAGCGAACCACCTACGAGAACATCCGCGTGCTCAAGACGGCCAGCGAGAATGAGGCCGGGACGCCGTTGTACTACGCCATCCTGCCCAAGACGCATGTTCTGGCGACGGGCCAGCGATCGTGTGCGATGTGGTATCCCGTGCCGGACGCGGACCTCACCCTGTACTACCCCTACCGGGCGGAGGCGGCCGAGTTGGTCAACGACAACGACTATCCGCTCGGGGGCCAGAAGCACGCCATGGCCATCGTCCAGGCCGCAAAGGCGATTGCCGAGCAATGGAAGCACGGGACTTGCGGGAAGGAATGGAAGCTGTACTGCCAGGAGAACGCCGAACGCGTTGCCGGGCGGCAAGTCGGGGGGTTGCTGCTGGCCAGCATCCGCCGCGACCTGGCCGACCGGCCCAAGAACTTGGGATACAACGCCGACCGCTCGGACGTGCAACCCTCCGCGGATCCGCAGATGAGCGAGTGGACGTACTCAACGTAGCGTGAAAGGAATACTGCAATGCCAGCGCCAGCGACAATCAAAGTGACTTCCGGGACGACGGCCAAGGCCACGACGGCCGACACCGCCGTTGAGGTCATCGCCACTCAGGGACCCGCGCGCACATTCCGCCACGCGCGCCTGATAAATGAAGGGGCGGTTGCAGGGTTTTGGTCAGCCGATGGAGGCAGCACGTGGTCTCGCCTCCCTGCGGCCACGGTCATCACCGATGATGACATCTATATCCGGGATAAGGCCGTGCAAGTAAAGCGGGTAGCTGGCGGCAGTGACCTGTCCGGCATCTGGGGTGAGATTTGGTGAGAGCGACGACGAGCATGACAGGCAACGCCTCACACAACATGCGCCCAGGTCTTCCGGCGAACCAGCGAGATAAGAAAGAAAGGTGACCAAATGTCGGGATCGAGCCTGTTACAAATTGCCAACGTAAACGTCAGGGACGACGCGGCCATCGCGCGTAGCAAGATGGCCGAGAACGCCCTGGCCGCTTACGCGATCCCCGTGGGCGACCTTCGCAATGATGATGGGAGCGTGATTGACGCCACCGGCGGGGCGGGGCTATTCAACCTCACAAGCGGCGGCTTCGGGACGGGTACGCTCACGATTGACGGTGAGGCCGCCACCGGCAACACCAAGACGGACACGCTGATGTTCGACTTCGCCCTGCCGGCAGAGTACGTCGCCGCAGGCGATGTGAAGGTGCGATGGTATCAGCAGGAGTCCGTCGGGGCCGCTACCGACTCCACCACCGCGAGTTGCGAGGTCTACAAGTCCGACCAGCAGGGCGGCGCCGGCAGCGATCTGCTATCCGCGTTTACTCCGACCGACGTGACTGATAGCTGGGCCTTGGCAACTGCCGACATCGACGAATCGGGATTGCTTGCTGGCCGGATCATACGGGTGTTCATTCGCGTTGTCACCAACGACACCGGCGGGGCGGTTGGCACCATTGCTCAGCTCGACGGCATCCAGGTGCTGTGCGACATCAAAGGATAAGGACTCAGACAAGTAAGTAAGGCCAGCAAGCGACCGGCTACGCACCGGCGACTTGCGAGAGAAACCAAACCCTCTCTACCTGCGCAGAGGTCGGGAGGGCTCTTTTTTGGAAGGAGCAGGAAGATGCCAGGCAGCCAGACTTTGATCCCGAAACGAGACGAGGCCCTCAGGAGCGTGCTCACCAAAACGGCCACCGCCACGTTGACAGTGAGGGAGGTTCTGAACTTCCCCGTCATCATCGTCAACACCGCCTCCGCGGACGTTGAACTGACCCTCCCGGCGGCCTCAGCCGCGCTCAAGAACGTGTGTCGGCGAATCTGTGCGTACGGGGCGAACGGCGTGAGCGTGCTTGTCGCGGCCGGGTTCGGGGCCGGGGGGGAGAGCTACGACTACGCCACCATCGGGTGCGGCGGGTTCATGGATGTCTTTTGCGACGGAACTCGTTGGTACGCCGGCGGAGAGGTTGCCGCGGCCGGCGACCAGTAAGCAATTGGTGCCGGGTCGCACTGACCGTTGAGGACATCGGGATCGGCTTGGACCCGGCGCGCTGCGCGGTGCCGCAGACCGCGCCCAGGTGGCCGAACTGAAGGAGTAACGAGACATGCCGAGTCACAATGAACTGGCGAGAGAACAGCAAGCCCTTGCCATTGGCACGTTGGCCGTGACCGCCACCCTCACGCTGACCGTGTGGCAGGTCCGAGGCCATCGGATCGTGGAGGTGGACACGACCGACGGCGCCGTCGCGGTCACGTTGCCGGCCGCAGGTGACCAAGTCAAGGGCTGCAAGCTCCTCTGCGCGAACCGCGGGGCCAACAATCTGACCGTCGTTGTCACCGCAGGCTTCGGCGGCGGCGGGTTGGGCATGGACACAATCACGCTCACGCGCGGCGAGTGTGCTCTCGTCGTCTGCACGGCTAATGCGTGGTATCAGAACCACGACTCGAACGCGGCGTAGCCGAAGCCATTAAGGCAGGCCCGTAGTGGACCTCCAGGACTATGAGGACATCCCGAAGCGGCAGCAACGGGCGATCAAGATCGGCCAGCTCTACACGCGCGTCTACAACGTCCCCGAGGACGATGCGGCGAATCTGATCCCGGCCCGGGGGGATGCTGTGGACCTGAACGACGTGGACTCGCCCAGTGCGCTGCTGACGCCGCGGGTCCTCCGGAATCCCCGCCGCAAGCAGAACGACGACGGCAGCCTCCAGGTGACGATCACTTTGATTCAGCCTGAAGCGTACGCATGACCCTGCGCCTTACAGGAGTGAACCAATGGCAGTCGCAGACAACCAGGAAATCAAGGGCAGCCGCAAGAAATGGACGGGGGGGAAATTCTTGCGCGGCCAGCGTCTCTTCGTCGCGCTGGCCGCGGCAGATGCCCCGGCGACGGCGAGCGACTTCACCTCCGATCATGGCGAGACGGGGGCAAGCACCCTTGCTGAACTACGGTGCGTCAGCGTTCAGAAGAGTCCTGAAGTGATTCCAGGTGTGTGGTTCATCACCTGCCTGTACCGCGCCTTCGTCGCCTACTCGTGATCCACCATGTGAGAGGAGTGAATCTATGGCAGCAGGACAGGAAATCAAGGGAAGCCGGGAAGAGAGGGAGACGGGCAAGATGACCTTCGGCACACAGTTGTTCGTCACCGATGACGACAGCACAGGTCTTCCCGCAATCGGTTCTTTGTTCCCGGACGATAGCGGGATCAGTGGTCGGGTTTGCACAGAGGTTACGAGCGAGCCAGAAGTGGTCCCTGGGATCTACTACCACGTCGCCACGTTCCAGGGCTTCGTCGCTGGCGGCTTTTGATAAGAAACGCAACCCATGGCCTCGATCGTTGAAGTCCATCCTCGTTGGCTGGAACTCGTCGGCGCGAACCGCTGGAAGGGACTCCGCAGCTTCGTGACGTACAGCGCAAACGCCGTTCAGTACGCCAAATGGTTCCACCGGCAGAAGTTTCCAGGCACGTCGGGGTTTACTGCACCAACCGTGCGCAGCGTCCGGGCCATGTACGCCCCCGCAGGACTCACCGGCCGCGTCCTGCTGGCCTGCTACTACGAGACGCAGCGCGTCCCCGGCACGGCCCACGTCAGGGCGCGAACGCGACCCTGCAAGCGCAAGCAATTGAAAGACCGCAATGGCTGGACCATGGAGGGTCCCGATCTGCACTCGCGTGGTGCCACGGACGACAAGCCCGGAAAGCCCGATGGGATCCACCACTGGCTACTCACTGGCGCGATCAACACAGACTTCAGCGACCTGTGGGAGGTCAGCATCGAGACGGCGTACTGGGCCGACAGCTTCGACTGGGTCTCCGTCTCCAACGGCTACCGTTGCGTGAACAAGAACAGGATGTCCAAACTCGGGGCGGCGAAGGGAACGATGCTGTCGGTTGGGGCGCGCGTCGATTGGGAGATGGGGGACGATCTCCTTTATGTTGACCATCTGTTTTGGCGTCTCGGGCCGAAGGAGAAGTGGAACGAACAGTTCGAGTCACAGAAGGGCATCTGGAGCATCCAGGAAGTTCCCGTGTGGACGATCTCCCCAGTCACCGGCACGCCCAGCACTGACGGAAGAACGCGTGACATGAAGGTGTTCCTGCCCGCGCGCGAGTGGAAGAAGGACGGGGGGGTCGACAACCTGGTTGAGGTTGGCCCAGAAGCCCGCGAACCCTTCGAGAAATACGACTTCGGCAAGTGGGACAGCATGATCCGCGATTGACGACCATGGTAGGAGACGACGCAACTCGGCGAAGCTGGCTTGGGAAGGTGTTGGACTGGCTGCGCGGTGAACGCCTGAGCCAGAACCAGGCCCCAGGAGCGGAGGAAGTGCAGGCGCTCCAGGCCGAAGATGATCCGGTCCAATTGCCCGACGACAGCCCTCAGGAGGAACCCGAGATCCCGCCGGAGTTGCAGGAATCCCCAGAAGACGAAACATCCGAGCCGGCCGCCGACGTTCCGGGACCTGAGGAAATCCAGATCCCTGAGCCAGAAGTCACCGAAGTGGAAGCCCCTGACGCCCCGGCAGTTGACGAATCGGCCGGCGAGACCGACTTCGAGCAACCTGCCCCAGAGAGTGCTGCCGTCGAGGAGATTGAACTACCAGAGGCCGAGGTTCCCGATCTGGGCGAACTCGAAAAGCTCGCTGAGGTGACCGACGCGGATTTCCCAGAACTGCCCACGCTGGAAGAATCGGCTGGCCAGATCGACTTCGGCGAATTGGAAGCCGAGATCGACGAGAACTGGCCCGAGCCGCGGCCGAGACCCAGCGCCCGGCGGGTAGGCAGCGGGCCCGAGGAATTGCTGCACGGCGAACCCCCTATCGAGCAGACGCGAGGCTTGGACTCGGATCCGTTGGCACCCAAGCTCCTGCCCGAACCCACATTCCTGTGGGGCAAGGCCAGCGCGGACTGGTCTTCCGGAAACGAGATAACGCTGTACCCGTGCGATGAGGATGGGGTTCTGTTCGACGGCGCAGCCAATGTCACCGGCTATGTGGTCACCCCAACCGACGCAACCCTGGCGGCTGATGCCGTCCAGCCCCAGATCAGCGAACACGATGTGCTGGCCTACATTCCATTTGGCGACAACGAGGGTCTCATCATCAACGTCGAGTGGGACCTTTTGGCCGGCACCGGGCAGTACAAGGTGCTGCAACTGACGGATGCCGCGAACCCCGGTGCCGTCGGTTGGGATTACGTGAGGGCTCACTGATGGCCAATTGGTCGATCATAGACTGGACCACGAACCCGTATTGGTCGGAGCTGACCAACGTGAACGATTTTATCTCGGCTATCAGAGAGCGGCAGACCGCCATTGGGGACACACCCTTAATGGGACTGAAGGCCGAAGGGGAGGATGTGCAGCTTGCGTCCGTCTGGGCGGACATGCAGCAGTGGATCATCGATCATTACAACGACTTCGCCATATCCCATGCTGCCGGTATGCGGCATCCTGTGGATTATTACGACGCGGCCGGGAACGTCCAGCATTACGCTAACTTGGCGGCGCTGTTTTCGGCGGCCGGCCTTTCGACTTCGACTTTCCGGGCATACGCCACCCATCCTGACGATGGAGGAAGTGATCTCTCGCATAAACTCACGTCAGGGGAGATTATTGGGCCGTGGATTTTTGAGGACATTCAGAAGTGTCTAAATGCCATGATCTGGCAGCAGGGAGACGTGGGGTGGGATGGCACGGCGAGTAAATACGGAGAGGCAGGGCTACAATTCGGATGGCTAGACCCCAATCACCCGGGGCCGTGGGCGGTCGTCAAAACAGACGTCGAAGCAGATTGGGATGTTGTAACCCCTGGGGATTATGCTCCCTGGGCGACCACGAGAGCGAGGTTTAACTTTGACGGGGATTACGGTGCCTACGCGACGCGGCTCCGAAGCAGATGTCGCTGTGTGGATAATCTTGGAACGGGCATTAGCCGAGCGATTCGGTGGTTCGTATGGGCCACCGCCCCCCCGATCTACAACGAGGGAGACGTGACAGAGTGGCATAACAACGGGGAAACGCGGATCTCAGAGGATGCGTGGGCGTGTTGGCTCGTGGACTCGCCTTCCTCGGACGTGACGAATCCGTTCTCCTCCGACTCCTTGGGTGACCCAGCCGCTCTGCCTTTCCCGGCATGGTGTCAAGAGCCCACGGCGGACCCTGGAGACAGGCAGGACACCACGAAAGGGTGGGAAATTGACTACGATAACTGCCTGGTGCAGTGGGACGTGGCCAACGGATTTGAAAAGAAGGGCTGAGGATAGCCAAGCCCACAGACAAGGAGCCCCAGCAGCAGTGGGTCTGAGAAAGGATGGATTGAATCATGGCCGCTGAGAGTCATCTTTGGAATGGCGCAGCAGGCGACAACGATTTCGACGCTGTGGGGAACTGGCACAGCGCCGACACACCGGCCAGCACAGATACAGTCATCTTCCCCGCCTTAGCGGCGGCCAGCACCAAGGATGTCGCCGGCGAGGACAAGTCGGCCGTGCTCCTGGCGAACTTCTTCGTCGAACCGGGCTTCGCGTGCGATCTGGGTTCACGCATAGCGCCGTTGTACATCGACACCGATGCCCTGACGTATGCCGGCAGTGGCCAAGCGTTCCTGCAAGTGGACAACTGCGCCGGCGCGATGCGGATTCTGGACGTCGGCGCGGGAGGCGACGGGTCGGACTACGGCCTGTTGTTGCTTGGGGCGACCAACGCGCTGCTGATCTGCGATTCCGAGGGGAGCGGGGACATCGCCCTGGGCGGAATGCCCAACGACGACGCCCTCACCGGCTTCGCCTGCACCACCATCATCGTGAAGCAGGGCAACGTCACGCTCGGAAGTGATGTCACCATGACCAACTTGATCGTGAGTGGCGGGACGGTCACGAACTACTCTGGGGCGACGACGATCACGCAGACCGGGGGCACGCTCCACCAAGAGGCTGCCAGGGTTGCGACCCTGAATCTGAACGGCGGGACGTACTACCACAACAGCGACAACATGCTCATCACCTTCGATGGGGGCACCAACATGACCAATGCGGCGGTGGGCGATACATTCACTGACGGCACCTGGACGGGCGTTGTACGCACCGTCCCATCGGGCGATGCAAGCGGAACATTTGAGGCCGACACCTTCAGCGGGGGATTCCCAGCAGACGACGACGCCATAACGCTCGGCGGCGTGGAAACCGCAGACGTGAACGGTACGCCCGTGACGCTTGGCACAGTGAACATCCGCGACGAGGGCGTCCTCGATCTGACCGGAACTGCCAAGGCGCGAAGCATTGGCTCGACCGCAGTAAACCTCTACGGCGGGACGATCAAGTTCCCCCGCGTTGGGATCATCACTTGGACGAACCCAGTCACGCTCGACCCCCAATTGGCTGGCGAACTGAGCTTCTCCGCGTAGGAAGCGAGACGATATGGCCCGCAGACGAAGGAATAGAAGGCTGAAGGTTCCGACGGGGAAGGACCCGCCGCCGAAGCCGGGCGAACCCTGGGGCCCGCGCGGCGGCGAGATCGACACCACCGACAAGAAGGGCAGGAAGATCACTCCGCTGCCCGGCGCCGTGCCACCCCCGGAGGACAAGGTCGCTCCCATTCCCGTGGCCGGCCAGGGGTTTATCGTCGCACCCGACGGCCGCGTAATCAGGCGCGATGCCTCCGGCAAGACCACCACGACCATGCCCGACGGCCAGGTTGTCACCGAGGAACTGTCCGAATTCAGGCACAGAGCAGCCCAAGAGAACGTCGAAGCCCGCGGGCAGATGGGTGTCCCGAATCTGTACTCGCCGCCGGGGACGTACGCCAACTACGACTTCGAGCCGACCGTTGGGGCCGTCAGCGGTGTGATCCAGACGATCATCCGGGGTCCCGAGGAGCTGGGGAGCAAGACGGCACGGCAACTGGCGCGGTTCGGGGGCCAGCGGGAGGTAGCCACAGAGCCTGCCACCCTGAATCTTGCTCAACTCCGCGGGGTTCGCGCAATGGGAACCGCGGCGATAAAGTTGGACGACGGCGAGCAGCAGAAACGCTTCTACGACCTCGGCAAGCAGTACCCTCAGGTGCGCGAGACGGCGGAATGGCAGCAGATCCACTTCGCGACGGGGGGCGGGGCCGACTTTCCCAAATCGGAGGAGGAAAGGCAAGCCGAACGCCAGCGGGGCGTAACGGCCAAAATGGGGCAGATAGATCGCATCGTTGCCACGACGGCTGATCCCAAGCTGCGCGACGAGCGTATTCAGGCAGTTGCGGCAGGGGTCAAGCCGGAACTCTGGGGGATCGACGGCAAGGACCCCATGGGGAACCCTGATCCAAACGAGATGGAGGTTCTCGACCTCATCAGGCGGCGACAAAAGGCGATCGCCGATGGCAGCATCGAGCCGGAAAGCGGGGCGCGGGAAATCTTCAAGCTCCTGGGCCAGCGGGCGACGGGGAAGCAGACCGAACGCGAACGGATCGAGCAACAGGAGAACGAGCGTCAGCGGAAAGAGGCAAAGGTCGAAGCCGAGACCCAGCGAAAGGAAACGCGGGCCGACGAGGAGAAACTGGCAACCGAACGGCTTGACAGTGCCAAGTTCGAGATCAAGGAGGCCCGGGATCACCTGAATGACCTCTCAAAGCGGGCAGACGCGGGAACGCCCGCGAGCGACGAGGAAATGCAGGAGGCCCGCAAGGAACTGCAAGAGGCCAGACAGGAATACCGCGATGCTCGGCGGGCCCGGTTCCGTCTCCGGTCGAGTAGGGTTGAGGGCGACGAAACGGGTGCAGATGAAGGCGGCGTACCCGAACTCACGATCTTCGATGAACTGGCACCTCCAGGGGAGATAGAGGGCCCGGGTCCACAAGCGGAAGTGCCTCCTGCTGGAACGCGCGAAGCCCAACCAGCCCTGCCACTGGAACAACCGACCACAGCCCCCACAGCCGCAACTGCGGCACCGCCGGCAGAGACCGACCAAGCCGTGACGGCCGGCAAGGCCGAGGAAGCCGGCCAATCCAATGTCGTGGTCGCCGAATCGGGTCCATCGCTGACGCCGAGCGGATGCGAGTTGATCGGCATATCCCGCGTCAGATACATGCCCCTGCCCGGACACAGGGCCTACACCACGGGCCAGAAGGGCGTGGTGGGGCTCATGGAGCAGATTCACAAGGGCGGCGCGTGGGGCGATGTGCTGGCCCTGGCACACCGGGCCGGTGATCTCAGCGATGAGGAACTGAAGATCATCCACCAATACATCACGGAGATGAAGATTCCCAAGACCAAGGCACGGAAGACGGGCACATGACGGCAGCAGTGACGGAAAGCCTGGAGGAGCGCATGCGTCGGCTGGGACTCGGTGAGCCTCAACCGGCCGAGGCGCAGCCCAAACCCGGCCAGGAGAGCCTGGACGACCGGATGAAGCGGCTGGGGCTGGCCGACGCGACCGCGCCAGAGGCACCGACCGCAACGCCGACGGAAGTATCTCGAACCACAACAGCGACCGCAGCAGTTCCCGGCGCCAGCGTGACCGCAACGGTGACCGCAACGGGGAAACCAGGGGCGAAACCGGCACCGAAGCCGACCGCAGCCGAGATCGGCCTGCCCGACTCGGTCACCCAACTGGACCTCACCCGGGTCGGCCAGATTCGCAAGCACCTCGATCAGGGCGTCCAGTTGCAGATGGAGGAACTGCCCAAGACCGTGCGGCAGGCGTTCTACGAGCGGGTGAACATGGTAATCGGCGCGGCTGAGGCCGGCAAGCCGATGACGCCTGAGCAAATGGTCCAAGGGGGGACCATGCCGCCGGAAGCCCGCCTGAGAGCCTTGCCGTATCTGTTCGCCGCGGGTCGCATGGCCGAACCCGTTAAACCCATCAGGGACTTCCGCATATTCACCTTCCGAGGAGGTGAGGATGAAAAGCGTCGCGGACGCCTGCCCCCAACGATCCGGCCACAGGACCAGCAGCTCGTCGAACTCAACGAGCAGGGCAAGGTGATCGGCCCGGTCCCCGAGAAGCTCCCAGAGGGCGTCGAGGCCGCACTGGCGGATGGGCAGGAGCGTTACGCCGGCAAGAATGCCCAATTCTGGATCTTCCCGGCCGCCGAATGGGAGGACAAGCTGCATCGCAGTGTGGGTGTCTATACCGTGGATGCAGACGGCAATCCCCAGGAGATCGGCAAGTACGACAGGCGGGGCAGGCCGGTCGACAGCGCGGCCCAGGCGGCGGATGTGGCCGCAGGCAAGGCGCGCGAGGCTGCGGAGAAGCGACGGTGGGAGGACCGCGGCAAGATCGGCTGGTGGGAGACTTGGTACAAGCGATTGATGAAGGAACCTCTGTGGGCGGTTCCGTTTCTGCACTACATGCCGAAGGTGCAACAGCAGGCCTACCTGCACCAATCCATCAACACGCTGAAAACGCTGAGTGAGGATGATCGGCGGGAGATCTTCGTCGACCTGCCGGCCGAACGTGCCCGGCGAGATCGGAAAGAGCCGGCCCTGATGTCGGACGCGGAGTTCAAGCGGCGGGATCAGGACGCCCAGAGGCACTACCGGGCCCTGGCCATCGTGCGGAAGCATCTGGACCAACAGGCGGAGGTGCATGGTCGCGGCAAGACCTTCTTGGGCCACACCGCGGAGATCCTCTCGGCCATGCCCGCCTTCTTCGGGGAGTTCATGCTGCTGACACCGGCGGCAGGTGCGGTCAAGGCCGGTGCGGCTCGCCTTGGTCTTCGCGCCCTGGGATGGAAGGCGCTCACGCGGACGGGCAGGATGGCCATGTTCGCCATGAAGTACGGTGCGGCCGGGGCGGTGCGAACGGCCACTCACCCCATGGTCGTCGAGCGTACGCTCGAACGGATGTTGCCCAAGCAGTTCGCTGTGGACGACATGGGCAACATCGAGATCGCCCGGGGCGGCCAGAAGCCCGTCACCGCCCTGCTGAAGGGCATAGGCGACACCTTCGTCGAGCTGGTCTCGGAGGAATTGGGCGTAGAACTGACTCGCGGCGCCCACCTGATCGGACGTGGGGTCCTCAAGCGCTTCCCCAAGGCGGTCCCGGTGCTGCGGAAGATCGAGAAGGCTCTGCGGATCCGGTGGCTGGGCAGGGCGCCCGGTAGGACCACGGCCGAGTGGCGGCGCATGATGGCTGCTGGAGGTTTCCACGGCGTCCTGGAGGAGATGGGCGAGGAACGGGTGGCCGAAGTCCTGCGCGTGGCGTTCAACCTCCACGAATCCGAGGCCACGGACGTCAACAAGTGGCTGCTGGACGCTATCCCGAGCGGCCGGCAACTGCTGGCCGAGGGGGTAGCGTTCGGGATCTGGGGTGGTCCTGGGATAGCCATGAGGGGTGCCGGCGCCGTCGGCGAAGGCTTGGCCGAGAGGCGAACCAGGAGGGGGGAACGGCGGCGGAAAGAAGGCGTCCGACCCGAAGCCGTGCCGACCGAGATGCCGGCCGAAGTGTCCCGGCCCGCCCCGGAACTTGTCGAGAAACGGCCTGAGGAAGCCCCGCTGGAACCCCGCGAAGGCGGGATTGCCGAGCCAGTGCCGACGGAAGCGCCGCCAGCCGAGGTCGCACCGAAGCCAGAAGCCAAACCCGAGGCCAAGCCCCCTCAGGAAGCGCCAGAGGCACCCGGCTTGACCCCAGGGGCGAAGGGGACCTACGACATGGGCGGTGGCCGGTCCATTCCCGTCACGGTCATCGGCAAGAAGACGGTCGATGTCCGCGGCGTGCCGACGGAAGTGTGGGAGGCGATAGACGACTCCACGCACCGGAAGACCGAACTGTGGAGCCCGGAGAAGTTCACGGCGGCGGAACCCACCCCCGCTGAGACACCTGCTGAAATTGCCGTGCGATACGAGGCGGCCAGCGAGCGCGGCCTTCCCTCCATTGAAGACTTGCTTGCAGCTCCCGGCGTGCATTACGGGACCAAGGCGGCTGCGCGGGCCTTGCTGGAAGCGGATGACCCGGCCGCTGTAGCGCGCGAGTTCTTTCGGCACGTCGTGGAAGGTGCAGATACAGATAATCCAACGGTCCTCAAAGCAGCCGCCGAATTACAGGCGCGCGTGAAAGACCCTACGGACCGGGTAAACGATGCAACCGAAGCGGCAAGCGTTATTGCCCGCGTGGACTTTCGGAAAGTACGTGCAGACCGAGTACAACCCACCCCCGCCGAGAAGCCTGCCGAGGCCCCAGGCAAGGAGGACCTGGCCCGTCGCATCGCAGAGGCATCCCGGCGACCCCCTCTTGAAATCGTTGCTGTGCGAGAACTCAAGGGTTCGGACGGGAAGTGGTACAGGGCAGGGGGGTTCCCGTTGGGCGTCACGCACACGGGCGAGACCCGCATCGCCGACTACGCCTACCGCAGTGCGGAAGGGACCATCATCGGCAAAGGCCATCCGACGGCTGAGGCGGCCCGAGAGGCACAGAAGACGCGAAGCGACGCGCAGGTGGAGGAATTCTACCAGCAGTTGCTCGGCATGAGCGATGCCGAGGTGAAGTCCCAAGCCGATTACTGGCTCAAGGAGGGTGCCGAGCCAAAGGCAGCGGCGGAGGCAAAGAGCGTAGCCGAACTGGAGCAGGCTCAGCAGCGTTACGACGACACCGTGGGCAAGCTGAAAGCCGAAGGCTATCAGATCACTAGGTGCCGGGTGAAATCCGAGAGGGATGAGGAGAAGCTCTATTCTGAAGGCTACCGTCCATATCTGCTGGATGACCAAGGGGAACTCGGAACGAACATTCTGGGCGTTTGGGCGAGACCCCCGACAGAAGCTGCGCCAGCGGAACCCGTCCGCCCACCGAGCGACGTCATCCCCGAAGCCCGCAAGGACGGCCGACGCCAGATCATCCGAAGCCGTCTCCGTCAAGGCAAGCCAATACCCGCCAAGCTGCTTGAGGAATTCCGGGGGGAGGAATGGGCGGACAAGGCGCTGGCGGACATCGAGGCGGCCGAACCGACAGAGAAGCCAACGGAGTTGATAGAGCCCTGGCAGATGACACGGGAAGCATACGCCGGGGAAGGTCCCACAAGAGAGACCATTCCCATCTGGGAGGTCAATGTCCGGTATCTCGACAACCCGGCAGGTCCCCTCCGCGGCAAGGTGCAGATCAGCAGCACAGAGCCGCCGGCATACAACGCGGCTGGCATTGGCCCGTTCGGGCGCTATCGGATCACGACAAAGCGGCCCCGAAAGGTGGGGCAGAAGGAACAGTCCCTGGGCGTCGAGGCTGCGGAAGCGTACGCCGCCCGTCTTCGGGATCACGAAATCCTGGTACGGCGCGCGGTCGAGGAAGGCAAGGAAGTGGCGCCTGCGGTGCTCAAGGATTACCGGGGCCAACATTGGGCCGATGCAGCCCTGGCGAAGCCCGCCGAAGCGGAGGCACCCGCGCCCATTGACACGGCCCCGCACTACGTCCGCGAGGATGACGGTCGCGTTTACGTCGACACCAACTTCTTGAACGCTGTCGAGAAGGCCATACCCGACAGCAAGGTGGCGCATCTCGGTATGGGCGACTTCGAGCTGACCATGCCCGGCGGAAGCGTGAAGTTCATTCGAGCCGACGAGCATCCGATCCCCGGCAAGGTAGGCAGGGCGCATCACGTTGTGGGCGATGCTGCTCTCATCGAGCAAATGCTGGAAGTTGTAACGCCAGCCGCCCGTCCGGCAGAAGCCCCGGCCGAGGTGTCCCCCAAGCCCACCGAACCCGCGAAAGCCAAAAAGCCCAGCATCACACAGAACCTCTCCGCCGAAGATCAGGCCGAACTCGAACGGCTGAAGAAGCAGCTCGGGGGGATTCTCCGCAACCGGACTCCGATGGGTCTGGACGCCGAGGGGATGGTCATTGCGACCCGAATCGCTGGCCTCTACATCAAGGCCGGGATCAAGTCCTTCGTCAAGTTCGTCCAGCAGCTCGCCGCAGAGATGCCCGACATCGCCGCGAAGCTCACCGCCGACGACTACAAGTCGATCTTCTCGGCCGCTCGGTATCAGGTCCCCCTGGATATGCGCACTGCCTTGACGACCCCTCAGGCAGTCGACGGCTTCGCGAACGAAGACCTGGAGGCGATTGCCCGGCAGGCGATGGGTGTCGCACCGGCCGAAGCACCAGCCCCGGCCGCCACAGAGGCCAACCCCCAGATCAAACTAGCCCGGCGTGTCATCGAGCGGCTTGTCGCTGGCGATGTCATCGACCAAGCCACCTTCTTCTCGATGGCCGACGAAGTCTGGGGCGGAACCCGGGCGGAGGGGACATACGGTCCCTCGGAGGCCTACGACGGCCTGGAATTGGGTATCAATCAGTACCTCCAGCGGAAGACGGATCCAAGGGTCGCTGCCGAGCAGGCCAAGATCGAGGCCGACAGCCTGGAAGGCCAACTGGACCGGATCCCCGCCCAGCGGAACCGCAGCGGCGAGAAGGACCTGCTCCAACAGTTCTCGACACCGCCGCACTACGCCTACGCGGTGACCTGGCTGGCGAACATCGGCCCGAACGACGTGGTCCTGGAGCCCAGCGCCGGAACCGGCAGCATTGCCATCCACGCACAGAACGCGGGTGGCGCGCAGGTCTACGCCAACGAGATCAGCGGCCAGCGGGCGGGCCTACTTGGACAACTAGGGCTCGACGCGGTCTTCACTGAAGACGCCGAGCAGATACACAACATCCTGCCCGCCCGACTGGCCGAACAGGGCCTGCCTCGGCCCACCGTGATCCTGATGAACCCGCCGTTCTCCCGGGCCGGCCAGCGCATGGGTGACAAACGGATGATCGGGACCGATCTCAAGCACGTCGAGGCCGCCCTGAATCTGCTGCAAGACGGTGGCCGGGTTGTGGCGATCGTCGGGGCCCCGATGCGTGGACAGGACACCAGGACCTTCACGCGCTGGGCGAAGCGGATCGGCAAGGAGTACAGCATCCGGGCGGTGGTCGCTGTGGAGCGGGGCATCTACCGCAAGTACGGCACGGCCTTCCCCACGCGCGTCCTGGTGATCGACAAGACGGGGCCGACGACCGCCGCTGTGGTCTCCGCAAGGGTTGACAATCTGGCGGAATTCATAGATAATATGAGTGGAGTCCGAAATGAGCGAACGGGTCCAACTGAACAGCAATCCCCTGAACCAGCGGTGCCGGGAATTGCTCCTGAAGCAAGGCCAGGAGCCCGACCCGGACTACCTGCACAGCGTCCAGCTCGTCCGGTGGCTCCTGGAGCAGGTGCAGTTGGTAGGCCACTGGGAGCAGTTCCAGGGGTGGCTCCAAGACCGGGTGGACGACCTGGTGGGCGCAGAGCCGGAGGACGCCCAACGGCTCCTCCTGCCGGACCCGAAGGACGACCCGGCGGAAGGGGCGCAGCGGCTCGCCCAACAGAAGGAGAAGCTGGGCGCCCGGGCGCTCGCCCAGGTGTTGTTGGAGAACCTGTTCGAGAACTTCCAGAAGGTGTGCCCGCTCCTGCACCAGGAATCGCTATAGAGGCGGGGGAGCGCGCTCGGGAGCGCAAGGCCGAACTGACCCAGGAAATCTTCGAGCCGTACCGGCCCGCGCGCTTGAAGATTCCAGGGGCCCAACCACACCCAGGCTCCATCGTCGAGTCCGCGGCGATGGCGACGGTCATGCCACCCGTGCCGACCTACCGGCCCGACCTTCCCCAGGACATCATCAAGAGCGGTGCCTTGTCGGAAATCCAGGTTGAAGCCGCGGTCTACGCTGGCCAGGCCCACGAGAAATTCCTGCCAGCGCCCGAGGGCGAGAGGCCCGTCCGTCGAGGTTTCATGTTCGGGGATGGCACTGGCGTCGGCAAGACACGCGAGATTTGCGCCGTCATCCTCGACAACTGGCGGCGCGGCCGACGGAAGGTCGTTTGGATCACTCAGAACAAACGGCTCCTGGATCGAATCCGGGAGGAATGGGTAGCTTTGGGGCAAGATCCCAAGCTCATCTTCGAGGCGAAGAGCTACGCGCCGCTCCGGGCGAAGCGTGGGATTCTGTTTATGACGTACTCCACGCTTCGGGGCACGGAAAAGAAGGCGCCCAAAGGGCAGCAACCTCGCAAGCGCGTTGACCAAGTCTTCGACTGGGTCGGAGAGGACTTCGATGGCGTCTTGGTGTTCGACGAAGCGCACAACATGGGCAACGCCATCGCCATCCGAACGACGTTCGGAACCCGCGCACCCTCGCAACAAGCTCGCGTCGGAGTCGAGTTGCAGAACCGCCTGCCGAATTGTCGCATGGTCTACGCAACGGCAACTGCGGCAACGAATGTGGCGAACTACGCGTATGCGGATCGCCTCGGACTGTGGGGACGTGGTACGCCGTTCCCCAACAAAGCGGCCTTCATCAACGAGATCGCGCGAAGTGGTGTAGCGGCGATGGAAACGGTCGCCCGGGACATGAAGGCCATGGGTTCCTACATGGCCCGCAACATCTCCTACAACGATGGCACCGAGAAGGGGACGGTTGAATACAAACGCGTCGAACATACCCTGAGGCCTAACCAGCGGGAGGCGTACGACACGTTCGCCAGGGCCTGGCGGATCGTGCTGAACAACATCGAGGAAGCGCTGCAACTCACTGGGGGAGACGGCAACGCGCGAGCGAAGATGAGGGCTCGCGGCGCCTTCTGGGGCGCAAACCTGCGATTCTTCAATCAGATCCTGATGTCCATGCAGATGCCCACCGTGGTCAAGGCCGCGGAAAAGGACTTGGCTGAAGGACGTAGCGTCGTGCTCCAACTGGTCAATACCAACGAAGCTGCCACGGCCCGGGCGCTGGCTGGGATGCAAAGCGAGCAGGACCTGGATGATATTGACATCACGCCGCGAGATTCGCTGATGCAACTTGTAGAGCACACCTTCCCCGTTCAACAATACCAGGAGGAAACGGATGACCAGGGCAATGTTACCATGGAGCCGGTCGTTGACTCGGACGGCAATCCCGTATTGAACCAGGAAGCCGTGAGGATGCGGGACCAATTGCTGGACAAGCTGGGTGCCTTGTCTGTGCCGCGCGGCCCGCTGGACTACATCCTCGACCACTTCGCCGTGGAGAACGTCGCCGAAGTGACCGGCCGAAGACAGCGCGTCGTGGAAGTCCTACAGGAGGATGGGACGCGAAAGCGAGAGCGTCTCAGCCGCAACGCCGACCGAGAGAATCCCGCAGAAATCGCCGCTTTCATGGGCGGCAAGAAATTCCTGCTGGTGATGTCCGGGGCCGGCAACACGGGTGATAGCTACCACGCTTCCTTGGCACATGAGAACCAGCAGCGGCGTTCCCACTACATCATTCAGCCTGGCTACCGTGCCGAGCAGGCCTTCCAGGGCATGGGTCGAACTCACCGTTCCAATCAAGCCAGTGCTCCCATCTACACGCTGTGCACCACTGATCTCAGCGCCGAACGTCGGTTCACGTCCGTCATTGCCCAGAGGCTTGACCAGCTCGGGGCCCTCACCAAAGGCCAGCGCGAGGCGACCAGTGGCGGCCTGTTCAGCGCCGAGGACAACCTGCACACGACCGAAGCCCGGGAGGCCCTATCGCAGTTCTGGCGAGAGTTGTACCGAGATGACGTGGAGGGATTGAGCATTGGCGAGGTGCAGGAAGCGCTGGCCCTGAGGCTCATCGACGGCCAGGGCAATCTCCGCCAGACCCTGCCGGTCATGCGGCAATTCCTGAACCGGCTCTTGTCCTGCCCGACCGACACACAGAACCAGATTTTCGAGGCCTTTGACCAGCGCCGTTTGGAGAGGATCGACGCTGCCATTCGCCTCGGAACCATCGACCGCGGGATTGAGACAGTCCGTGCCGACCGAATTGACAAGGTGGAAGACCGCGTTGTCTACACCCATGCGGAAACGGGCGCGGAGACCAAGTACGTCAAGGTCAAGCTCTCGACTCGTATCGTCCCGGTGACATGGGACAACCTTCAGGCCGGCGAACACCGGGCCGGCCATCCCATCCTGTTCTACGTCCAGTCCAAAAGAGCAGGGAAGGTCTACGCCATCGTCCAGGGGCCCACGCACACCGAAACGAGGACTGGTCGGGTCGTACGACAGTACCGCCAGATCGACCAGAAGGGCCACGACTTCATCGACATGGAGCGGATCGACAACGACTACAACGAGCAATACTGGCGACGGCTCGATGAAGATGAGGCGCGACGACTCTGGGATGAGCAGGTCGAGAAACTGCCGGAGTTCCGCGAGAGCGAACAGCACCTCATCACGGGCGTTCTCTTGCCGATCTGGGACCGGATTCGCGGCGCGAGACCGCGTGTACGACGGATGCTGACAAACGAAGGGGAGGAGCTGCTGGGGCGGATCATCAACGCCAACGACGTAGCTGGGATCCTGCGTGCCCTGGGTGCCGACAAGCCGAAGATGGATCTCACGCCCCAGCAGATGATCGACAAGACCCTCGATGGTGAGACCATCCTGGTTCTCAGCAACGGTTGGACGATCCGGTCCAAGCTCGTGGGCGGCGAGACGCGCCTGGAGGTCCTGGGTCCCGACCTCAGCTTTCACATAGAACTCGATGCCGACGGCGTCTTCCGCGAGCGCGTCGGCTACAAGGTGCGGTACTTCATCCCGACCGGCGACGAAGCCCTCCAGGTATTCCAGCGCGTCACCGAGAGCCGGCCGGTCACCGATGTCAGATACCTGAACAGGAGTGGCGAGGTGGATCACGGCCCGGTCGCCGCGCCGCCAGTCCCCGTCTCGATGGAACCGGCCGACCGGCCCGTCAGCATCAACGACATCCGCACGGTGCTCTCGGAAGGCTTCGGGGTTCCCTTGCGGACGGGCCACTACCGCGGCCCGTACGCGGGCATCTACAAGCGGTTCGAGGAAGTTGCCCGGACGAAGGGATACGGCGATGTCGCCTCTCAATGCCATGAAGTCGCCCACCACCTCGACAAGCGGGAACGAATCTCTCGCCGGCTGTCGAAGGACGTGAGAGCGGAAGTCCGCGAGCTGGACTACGACCCGGAGAAGAAACGGACCAAAGAAGGGGTCGCGGAGTTCGTCCGGCTCTACTTGACCACCGAGAACGCTCAGGACGCCGCCCCGCTCATGTACGAGTGGTTCACGGAGGACTTCCTGCCCACCAGCGAGTACGCCGAGGCAATCGCCGACGCCAAGGCAACGATCACCCAATGGCGGGCACAGGGCGCCGTGGCACGAGTGGGGGCCCAGATCGACAAGAAATCCACGCGCTGGAAGACGGTGCGAGCCGTGTTCGCAGACCCCAAGGAAGCTTGGCAGAAGGGCCTGGAGAAGTTCGTCAACCGCTTCCAGCCCTTGTGGCGGGCGATGTACGCCATGGCGGACACGACGGAGCTCGCGGACATCCCCGCCGAGTACCGATTCGCCCAGATGGCCAAGGTCACCAGCATGGCCGGCCCCGCCCGGGCGCGCCGGGCAGTGCTGGATTACATGCCGGACGTTATGGGCAACAGGGTCGGTCCGAGCCTTGCGGAAGTCTGGGAACCGATCATGGAGGACTTGCGGGATCCGCAGACGCAACTTGAGTTTGAGATTTTCCTGTACTCCCGACACGCCATCGACATCCATGCTGTCGGCAAGAATCCCGGCATCTCGCTGGCGGATGCACGGTTCAACGTCCGGCAATTCGGCGACCGGCCAGGCTGGGTAGAAGCAGCGGACGGAACCACGAAGTGGCACGATCAGCTTCTTGATTATGGCATGGACGCGGGCGGTTTGGATCCGGCAGGGAAAGTCAAGATGCGCCGCATGTATCCCCACTATGTTCCCAGGATGATAAGCCTCGAAGCCGAGAACCTACGGCAGGGGAAGGGTGTCGGAGGAGGCCGTTTGGCTGGTCTGCCATCAGTGGTTCGGAGGATGAAGGGATCAGGCCGCCCGATTATCTCCCCGCTGGAAAGCTCGATGATGTACGCCGACCGAATCTTCAGCCTCGCCGACAAGATTCGCGTCGGCAAGATGCTGGTCGAGGCGACCGAGCATTACGAGGGGATGGGCAAGTACGTCGAGAAGGTCGCGCCGGGTGGCCGAGTTACTTCCGCGCAGATTCGCCAACTCCAGGCCCAGCTCGAAGCGGCGGACGTGGCCCTGGAGGATGCCGACCTGGACGCCGTTATCAATATCTTCCAGAACGTGTACCACCACAAGGCCAAGGACAACATCATCGTCCTGTGGCAACACGGCAAGCTGCGGATGTATGAGGTCGCCCCGGACATGTACCGGGCGATGATGGCGGTGGACCAGCAGTTTGAGTTACCCAAGATCGTTGAGTGGACTTTCGGCAAGGCCGCTAGGATGTTGCGGCTGTCCACAACGGGACTGCGGGCTGGCTTCGCTTGGTACACGAATCCCACGCGCGACACCGGCACGGCGATCATGCAGACGAGGACCAAGGGACGCAAGGCTACCCTGCCATCTCTCATCTACCGCAACATTTGCGGCGTCATGGACCATGTCTTCGGCAGAGAAGTGGCTCGGCTACACAAAGCTGGGGGCGGTGAGATGGCGCAGCCTTTGGCCATCGACCGAGTCTTCACACAGGACTTGCTGGACGAAGTTCTTGCAAATAGCCCAACCCGCAAAGTCTTGAACTGGATGAAGCATCCGATCGAATCGCTGCGCCAACTGTTCTCCATCACAGAGATGGGGCCCCGACTGGCCGAGTTCAAGGCAGCGTTGGAAGAAACCGGCTGGAAGCCGGGCGACACGATCACCCTGGCTCAATATCTCGACGCCCAGATGCGGGCGGCGAACGTGACCGTGGACTTCCGCGAGGGGGGCTCGGTCGCGATGTGGCTGAATCGGGTCGTGCCCTTCCACAACGCCCAGATTCAAGGTCCCAACCGCATGATCCAGACCTACCGTCAGCATCCCGTGCGATCAACGCTGCGGGGCCTGGCGTGGATTACCGGCCCGACCTTGTTCTTGTGGTGGTTGATAAAGGACGAGGACTGGTACATCGACCTTCCGGTGTGGGAGAAGTATCGCTATTGGCATGTACCCGTTGGTGACGCGATCATCCGCGTCCCGCGGCCGTTCGAGTGGGGCATGCTGTTCGGTTCGCTGCCAGAAGCCGCCTGCGAATCCCTGTACCGCAACGATCCGAAGCATTTCAAAGAAGGTGCCGCAGAGTCGATTCGCAGCTTCATGCCGCCGATCGCGCCGACAGCAATCAAGGGACCCATCGAAGTCGCGTTCGGACCGGGGGGATGGGACTGGTTCCGCCAGCGGCCGATTGTGTCCGAAGCCCTGCGCCGCCTGGAACCTCAAGACCAGTTCTACCAGTACACGACGGAGACCGCCAAGGCCCTCGGCAGGTTGCTGAACGTCTCGCCAGCCAAGATCGAACACCTGCTACGGAGCTACACCGGCGGCATGCCGGTCGCTGGTATCCGCAGTGCCGAGACGGTTCTGCGGAAGGCCGGCGTCCTTCCCGAGAAGGGCGCGCGTCCCCCGGGGCTCCAAGACATCCCGGCGATCGGTCGGGCCTTCTTGCGGCCCGGCACGACGCGGGTGTTCAATGATTTCTACCGGGAGATGGAGGACCTGGACCGCCAGCACGGCAGCGCGAAGCAACGCGGCAGGGACTTCCCTCACGCTCAGCGCGCCAAACGGTCCGCCATGCACCGCATCAGCCGGCACTTGGCCGAACTCCGCAAGCAGGGCAGGGCGTTGATCGACTCGGAGGCTTCTGATGAGGCCAAACGTGAGGGCTACCGGGCGATTCAGCAGCGCATGGTCAAGATGGCCAAGGCCGCGATGAATGGGGAGCTGGCCTTCATGGCGACGCCGGCGGAAAGCGCCGACGAAGTCCGGCTGGCGTACACCGAATTGCTTGAGGGCAAGGTCGAAGCGGCGCTGACCGGGACGGCGTGGGATACCGACCAGGAACGAAAGAACAAGCGAACCATCGCTGGCTGGGCGCGCAAGCTGAAAGTCCCCGTCGCTCGGGTCTACCCGAAGGCCAGGGGTTCGGTTCGGTCGAAGTACACACGGCTCTGCAAGGAAGCCCTTGAGCGGGACGACACAGCCGCCGCCGAGGCGTTCGCGAAGGCCAGGGCGGTTCTGGGAGGGTAGGAGAGTGAGATGATTAAGGACGGCAAACTCGCCGCGTGGGTTGGGATCGTGCTGATCGTCTTGGGCATGTTCCTCGGCGCCGGCATCGCGTGGGGCTGCATGTACACGACCGTCGAGGGCAATGCCGCTCGGATCACCAAGGCTGAGGCCCGCTACGCGAGCATCGACCAGCGCTTGAGCCGGATCGAAGGCAAGCTCGGAATCGAGGCGAGACCATGAACACCAAGACCATCAGACTGATGCTGTGCATCGCCCTTGTGCTTGCGCTGGGTCTTCCCGGTTGCGGCGTCTGGAACAGAACGAAGGTCACCCCGGCCGAAGTGACCACCGAGAAGACCACCGAGCGCCTTGACAGTCGGGGCGTGCCGACGAGCCGAACGAAAACCTCGGTGAAGGCGAAGGGGCCGGGCCTGTCGACCAGCAGCGACAAGGCGGCCGAGAAGTTCAACTACACGCCGCCCAAGGCGACGATCAACAATGGGGCGGCCGGGGAAGCTGGGAGTCTCCAATTCTCAGCCAAGGCTCTCAGCCGGGGCAACATGATCCTCTACGGCGTTGCCGCCCTCTGCATCGTCTCAGGCGTCGTGGTCTGTATCTGGTTGAAGATGGCGCGCCTGGGGATCGCCCTGTGCGTGGCTGGTGTCGCTGTGGGCGCTGTCGCCGTTGTCCAAGACCGCTACCCGTGGGCCATGCTGCTCATCCTTCTCCTGGGCCTTGCCGGCGCGGTGTTCTGGATTCTCAAGGTTCGCAAGAAGGACCGACTCAGTCGGACTTTAGGGGCCATTGTTACGGGCGTGGAAGACACGGACCATGCGAACGGCACCAAGGCGAGCATCGCGAAGGCGGCGGGGCCCGAAGGAAGCCCCCTTCGGAACATTGTTAGGGCCGAGGTCCGCAGCGCGAAGAAAGCGGCAGGCCTTGTGAAGTAAGGAGCATGCTATGAAGATCGCAGTCACCACGACCATCACGGTCACGAGCGACAAG
>Ga0209979_1000310_pt1 | contig 70899 bp, 70 predicted proteins | sample AnhtaG_FD_183114 | JGI IMG/M metagenome (GOLD analysis project Ga0209979, IMG submission 183114) | Deep subsurface microbial communities from Anholt, Denmark to uncover new lineages of life (NeLLi) - Anholt_01485 metaG (SPAdes) (version 2) | ecosystem: Environmental > Aquatic > Marine > Oceanic...
CCCTGAGCCCAAGCGAGACGTTGACAAGCCTTTTTTGATGCCGGTGGAGGATGTATTTAGCATAACCGGACGAGGGACGGTAGGGACAGGTCGTGTGGAGCGGGGTAAGGTTAAGGTGGGGGATGAGATGGAGCGGGTAGGGATAAAGGAGACCCGTAAGACGGTGGTCACTGGGGTGGAGATGTTTCGGAAGATATTGGATTATGCCCAGGCTGGAGACAATGTGGGGTTGTTGTTGCGAGGTATAGACAAGAATGAGCTGGATCGGGGCATGGTCATAGCCAAACCTGGGAGCATCACCCCTCATACCAAGTTTAAGGGTGAGGTATACGTATTGACCAAGGAGGAGGGAGGCCGGCACACACCGTTTTTCCCTGGATATCGGCCTCAGTTTTATTTTCGCACCACGGATGTGACCGGGGTTATAACATTGCCGGAGGGAGTTGAGATGGTCATGCCTGGGGATAACACCACCATGGAGGTGGAGTTGATCACTCCCATAGCCTTGGAGAAGGAGTTGCGTTTTGCCATTCGGGAGGGGGGACGCACGGTTGGAGCTGGGGTGGTGGGAGAGGTGATAGAATAGGTCAACGGATTAAACGCCCAGACGGGCGTCCGCCTGGACGGATTAAGCGGATATGATTTAAAATAATTTGTGAAATGTCAAAAGAATAGACGCATAAAGGAGCAGGGGCTTTAAATTATCTGGACATATTCAGGAGAAGTGAGAAATTAAAAAGAGCGCCGTCATATTTTATGATGAAAAAATGCAGTAGCCAACAATAAAAGATGTCCACATGAGGCAACTCAAGATTATTGTAGAAAAACATCCTGGCGGAAGATGATCAAAAGGTGAAAAGAAACCAATTTATGCTACATTTGAGGATATATGAATTTTTTGCAAAAAGAGAAGAGATTAGAGGGTTCATAAACTCACTGCGAATTACAACAATATGCAAATATCGATCGTATAAACCCAGCAAGCCATGGTTTGGCTTGCGGTGAGCTAAGTTGAACTCAAGCTTAAGTCTTTGGAGAGGCAAGTTCATCATAAAAGGAAAAGAGAATGGCTGAAGAAGGACAGAAGATCAGAATCTGGCTTAAGGCTTACGATTATAGGGCTCTGGATAAGTCAGCTAAGGAGATCGTAAGAACCGTAACCCGCACCGGGGCAAAGGTAACCGGACCGGTGCCTCTGCCCACCAAAAGAAGAGTCTATACCGTTTTAAGGTCTCCTCATGTGGACAAAAAATCAAGAGAGCAGTTTGAGACACGCATTCATAAGAGACTGATAGATATCTACAACTCCACCCCTCAGACTGTGGATGCTTTGATGAAGCTGGATTTGCCTGCGGGGGTGGATGTGGAGATAAAAGTGTGAAATGCAGTAGGCAGTAGGCAGTAAACAGTAAACAGTAAACAGTAAACAGTAAACAGTAAACAGTATTCGGCATTTAGTAGGCGGATTTTTGGGAGTAAGAGGATGGAAGGGATTATTGGGAAAAAGATCGGGATGACCAAAGTTTTCAATCAGGAGGGGCAGGCTATACCGGTCACAATTATAGAGGCAGGGCCTTGCCCGGTGGTGCAGGTGAAAACCCAGGACAAAGAGGGATATGATGCTATTCAACTCGGTTTCGAGGAAAAAAGGAAGAAGCTTTTTACTCTTCCTCTTCTGGGTCATTTTGAGAGAGCCAAAGTCCAGCCAAAAAGGATATTAAGAGAGATAAAAGCAGTTCAGGTGGAGAAATTTAAGGTGGGACAGGAGTTGAAAGTAGACATATTCGCGGCAGGTGAGAAGGTTAACGTAACCGGAGTCTCCAAAGGTTTGGGCTTTCAGGGCGTAGTGAGAAGACACAAATTCCATGGTGGTCCCAAAACCCATGGACAATCAGATCGACCGAGGGCTCCGGGCTCAATAGGTTCCAGCTCCTACCCTTCGCGGGTATTTAAGGGTCAAAGAATGGCAGGAAGAATGGGAGGGGAAAGGGTCACCGTCAGAAATCTAGAGGTGGTGGGAATGGATAGAGAGAAGAATTTACTTTTGGTCAAAGGGGCAGTTCCTGGTAAAAGAAATTCCTATTTGATCATCAGAAAATGTCTGGCTTAAAGGACGGTTATGCTTAGCGCGGTTGTATTTGACAAAGAAGGAAATCAAAAAGATACGTTGCCACTGAAAGAGGAGCTTTTCGGGCAAAAACCTAATCTGTCGGTGATTCATCAGTACGTGAAGGTTTATTTAGCCAACCAAAGACAGGGCACGGTGAAGAAAAAGAATCGGGTGGAGGTCAGAGGAGGGGGTGCCAAACCCTGGCGGCAGAAGGGAACCGGGCGGGCACGAGCCGGGACCAACACATCTCCCATCTGGGTGGGGGGAGGAAGAGCCTTCCCTCCAGTGCCTCGTGATTATCGCATTGATATTCCCAAAAAGATGAAACGAAAGGCATTGCTTTCAACTTTATCAGCTATAGCTTTAGAAAATCGAGTGAAGATAATCGAAGATATTAGCTTAGATGTCCCCAAGACCAAAGTTATGGCTGATTTGTTTGACAAAATTGGAATCGGCGGATCAAAAATCCTCTTCCTTTCTGAAGGGAAAGATGAAAATTTAGATAAGTCCTGTAGGAACCTAAAAGATCTCAAATTTAGAAGGGCTTGTCTGGTCAACCCTTATGATCTTTTAACCTGTGATTTTTTGGTCATGACAAATAAGGCTTTGGATAGCTTAACGGAGGTGTTTGCCGGATGAATGATCTCCGAAAGATCATAAGGATGCCTTTGATCTCAGAGAAGAGCACCAACCTGCGTGTGGATCAGAATAAGTATGTCTTCGAGGTGGACCGAAAGGCAAACAAACTCCAGATAAAAGAAGCAGTGGAGGAGCTTTTTAAGGTAAAGGTGGAAGATGTGACCACCATGATGATGCATGGCAGACCCAAAAGATTAGGAAGATTTGAAGGGAGAAGACCGGACTGGAAAAAAGCCATGGTGAAACTTAAAAAAGGGGAGACCATAGAGCTTTTTGAGGCGGTATAGAAAAGCTTTAAATGAATTTTTTTTGCGGTTGCTTTAGAAGATTAAGTTTATTGAGGTAGAAAGATGCCCATTAAGACATTCAAACCAATTACACCATCTTTAAGATCTAAGACGGTGTCCACCTTCGAGGAGATAACCTGCACCACTCCGGAGAAATCGCTTCTGGTTCCTTTGAAGAAAAGTGGTGGCAGGAACAACCAGGGGAGGATCACCTGTCGGCATCGAGGCGGAGGAACCAAAAGGTTTTTGAGAATCATAGATTTCAAAAGAGATAAGCTAAACATTCCGGCTTTTGTGGCAACCATTGAGTATGACCCCAACCGGTCTGCTCGCATCGCCCTCCTACATTATGCGGACGGAGAGAAAAGATATATTATAGCTCCTCTGGGATTAAAAGTGGGTGATAGGGTGATGGCGGGCGAAGATGCGGAGATACGACCGGGAAATGCCATGCCCCTGGGAAGAATTCCACCGGGCACCATGATCCACAATGTGGAGTTGAAAAGAGGAAAAGGCGCTCAGATGGCCAGAGGAGCAGGAACATATGCTCAACTGGTGGCAAAGGAGGGAAATTTCGGACATGTGAGGCTTCCCTCGGGTGAAGTTCGATTGGTAAGGCTGGAGTGCTTCGCCACCCTGGGGCAGGTGGGCAATCTGGATCATGAAAACATAACCTACGGAAAAGCCGGCAAAAGCAGATGGCTGGGCAGAAGACCCCGGGTGAGAGGAGTGGCAATGAACCCGGTGGATCATCCCATGGGGGGAGGAGAAGGAAGATCATCCGGGGGCAGACATCCATGCACCCCCTGGGGAAAGATCACCAAGGGATTGAAGACCAGAAAGAAAAAGCCGTCCGATAAACTGATCGTCAAAAGAAGAGGCAAGAAAAGTTAAAAATTAAAAGAGAAAAATTTAAAATTAAGAGGATTCTTACATTTTTGCATTCTAAATTTTGAATTTTAAACTTTTAGGAGATGGATTAAAATATGGCAAGGTCTTTAAAGAAAGGTCCATTTGTGGACGAGCATCTTTCAAAAAAAATTTCGGCTTTGAATGAGACCAGAGAGAAGAGGGTGGTCAAGACCTGGTCCAGGCGATCCACCATAACCCCTGATTTCGTAGGACACACCATAGCTGTGCATAATGGGAATAAGTTCATTGCGGTATATATTTCAGAGAACATGGTGGGACATAAACTGGGAGAGTTCTCTCCCACCAGGATCTTCCGAGGTCATTCCGGAAGGATCACCGAGAGATCCACCTCCTTGAAATAGGTGGGCTGAAAAGATTGAATAAAGGTTTTTAGGTGTCCGCAGGATCTTGAGAGTTGAATAGGTCATGGAAGCTAAAGCTAAAGCAAGATTTGTCAGAATGTCTGCCCGGAAGGTGAGAAGGGTGGCAGATCTTATCAGAGGGAAAAACGTGGAGGAGGCACTGAACATTCTAACCTTCACTCCCAAGACGGCAGCAACGGTTCTGGAAAAGACCTTAAAGTCCGCTACCGCCAATGCCTTAAGCGTGGAAGGGACGGCTAAGCTTAAGGCGGAGGATCTGTGGATAAAGAAGATATTGGTGGATGGTGGTCCCATCATGAAAAGAATCCGGGCCATGGGGATGGGTAGAGCATATAGAATAAGGAAAAGAACCAATCATATCACCATAGTGGTGACCGATGGTAAGGAGGAAGAAGCCAAGCTTCAAGAAGGTTGAGGCGCTGGAAGCTTCTTTTTTTGGTAAGGAGGCTGGTATCGAAGTTGGTTTCGAAGCTGGTTTTACGGTTGCGATGCTCGTATCGATACTCGAAGTTGGTCTTAGAAGCTCGATTTTTTTCCAGCATCGAGTTTCTATTGACTAGTTTCGATACGAGCCTCGTCAACGATAAACGAAATACAAAAACGAGTTATACGGTTGCGATGCCCAGACGGGCACGTCCGTGCTCGTATCGAAACTTGAGACTGGGGAATCGAAGCTGGTTTTTGATCTAACCTTGAGCTTCTATTAACGAGATTCGATACGAGCTTCGACAACCATAGACCAAAAATCGAGGATTAAGGAGGTGTAGTTGGGACAGAAGACCAATCCCATAGGACTGAGGTTAGGGATCATAAAAAGCTGGAACTCCAGATGGTTTTCCGACACGAAATTTGCTGATCTTCTGAAGGAAGACCTGATGATCCGAAGCTATACTGAGAAGAGGTTAGAACACGCCGGAATAGCGGCGATAGACATAATCAGAGCTCCACGAAAGGTGACCTTGGATATTCATACTGCCAGACCGGGAATCGTGATCGGACGGAGAGGGGCGGAGGTGGATAAGTTGAAGGAGGAACTTCAACTGCTCACCAAGAAGGAAGTGGCTATCAATATCATAGAGGTGAAGAGACCTGAGCTTTCTGCCAAACTGGTCTCAGAAAGCATTGCCAAACAATTGGAAGGAAGGGTCTCCTTCAGAAGGGCGATGAAGAAGGCGATCGCCTCGGCCATGAAACTGGGGGCACAAGGGGCAAGAATCTCCTGTGGAGGGAGGTTGGCTGGAGCAGAGATTGCACGCACAGAGAAATATATGGAAGGGAGAGTCCCATTACATACCCTCCGTGCGGATATCGACTACGCTACCGCCACCGCACACACCACCTTTGGCTGTATCGGAGTGAAGGTGTGGATTTTCAAAGGAGAGGTTTTAGGATCAAAAGAGGAAGTCCCCTCCAAAGAGGAAGTTTCAGCCAGGGAAACATCAAAGAGAATGAAACCTGGAGAGGATAGGAGAAAAAAAGGAGAAAGGAAAAGAGGCCGAAGGAAGGTTAAAAAAGAAGGGTAGCTGAGAAAAAACCAGGAAGGCAAGCGGCGTATTACTGGCTTTTTCGATTTTAGCACCAACGGATTCGATTGAGAGGAAGCGTTTTTTATGTTGATGCCCAAGAGAGTTAAATACCGAAAACAACAGCGTGGCAGAAGAAGAGGTAAGGCTTATCGGGGTTCGGAGATGAATTTCGGAGAATTTGGCATCAAAGCCCTGGAGCCGGCCTGGCTGACCAACAAACAGATCGAGGCAGCCAGAGTGGCTTTGACCCGACACATAAAGAGGGGAGGCAAGGTGTGGATCCGCATATTTCCGGATAAGCCGGTTACGGTTAAGCCTGCCGAGACTCGAATGGGAAAGGGTAAGGGCGCTCCTGATCACTGGGTGGCAGTGGTAAAGCCCGGGAGGATTTTATTTGAACTGGAGGGTGTAACTCCCCAGCTTGCCCGGGAGGCGCTGGATTTGGCATCTGCCAAACTTCCCATAAAGACAAAATTCGTAGCCAGAACTCAGATCTAAAAATTTTAAAACATTCTTCGACACATGAAAAAAGAGCAGATGAGAGAGTTGACCAGAGAAGAGCTTCTGCAGAGAAAATCGGAAACAGAAGAGGAGCTGTTTAACCTAGGATTGCAGAAAGCCAGCAAGGAGCTGGATAATCCTTTGAGGTTGAGGATATTGAAAAGGGATTTGGCGCGGATAAACACCATACTGAGGGAGGATGAACTGAAGATTCAACCCTTAGCCTCACAAGAAGAGAAGGTCAGCTCTTCTGAGGAGAAAGAGAAGAAAGAGGAGTAAGAGAGAGTGGAGAGAAACAAAAGAAAGATAAGAGAGGGATGGGTGATCACAAACCGGATGGATAAAACCATCGTGGTTGCCGTGGAAAGGCATTTCAGGCATCCCCGATATGAGAAGATCATTCGAAGGACCTCCAAGCTTTATGCCCATGATGATAAAAACGAATGTCAGATCGGCGATAAGGTAAAAGTGATGGAGACCCGACCTCTCTCCAAGTTGAAAAGATGGAGACTTTTGGAGATTTTAAAGAAAGCCAAGTGAGCTTGCATGTCTGCCGTCCGCCGACCGCGGTCGGCCAGCATGAAGGGAAGATGAAAAGTGATCAGAGAGTATTCAACTTTAGTGGTGGCGGACAACTCCGGAGCGAAGAAGGTGATGTGTTTCCGGGTGTTGGGCGGAACCAGAAAAAGATATGCCCGTATAGGGGATATAATAGTGGTTACGGTGAAAGATGCCATTCCTGGCGGGACGGTTAAGAAGTCGGAGATATGTCGGGCAGTGGTGGTGAGGACCACCCGTGAAACCAGACGTAAAGATGGCTCGTACATCAGATTTTCTGATAACGCCGCCGTGATCATAAACGAGCTGAACGAGCCCAAAGGTACCAGAATATTTGGACCTGTGGCGCGAGAGTTAAGAGAAAAAGAGTTTATGAAAATTGTGTCCTTAGCTCCGGAGGTGATTTAAACTAGGATCAGGCGGCGGCACAAGCTAAAGTTTTTTTGAAAAACCTATGATCAAACTCGAGTGGTCAAAAAGATGAAGATCAAAAAGGGCGATGCTGTTCTGGTTATTGCCGGAGATGATAAGGGAAAAACCGGGAAAGTGCTGAAGGTCTTCTCGGACAAAAACCGGGCAATCGTGGAGGGAATAAATTTCATTAAAAGGCATACCCGGAAGACCCAGAGAGCTCAAAAAGGAGGCATAATCGAGAAGGAAGGGTCTGTGCACATCTCCAATCTCATGCTTTTCTGCCCCAAATGCTCTTCCCCTACCAAGGTGGCTTATAAGATTCTGGAAGGGGAGGAGGGTGGAAAACCAAACAAAGTCAGAATCTGCCGGAAGTGCGGTGAAATTGTTTAAATCTTCTTTTAGATTATTAAGGTAAAGACGACATAAATTCTTGAGCTTAAGAGGGAATAGAAAAAGTTATGGCTGTGCCAAGAATTAGAGAAAAGCATGAGAAAGAGACAGTGCCTGCCTTGATGAAGCGGTTCGGGTATAAGAACCTGATGCAGGCGCCCAGACTGGAGAAGATGGTGATCAACGTGGGGATGGGAGATGCCCTCCAGAACGTCAAGCTTCTGGATGCTGTCTCGGCTGATCTTGCCACCATAGCCGGACAGAAGCCAGTCATCCGAAGGGCTAAGAAGGCTATATCCAACTTCAAGCTCAGAGCTGGCATGCCCATCGGATGTATGGTTACATTACGTAAGGCCAGGATGCATGAGTTTTTCGATCGTCTGGTGAATGTTGCCATCCCGCGTATTCGCGATTTCAGAGGCATCTCCCCCAACTCATTTGATGGACGAGGGAATTATAATCTGGGAATTGGAGAACAGATAATTTTCCCCGAAATAGATTATGATAAGGTGGAGAAGATCAAAGGTATGAGCATCACCATCGTCACCACCGCCAAAACCGATGAGGAAGGATTTGAGCTGTTGAAAGGTCTGGGGATGCCCTTCAGAAGATAAAACCTATCTTAGGAGAGAGAGAAGATCTAGATCTTTTAGACTTATAAACTTAAATAACGAATCTTGAGGAGATCATTTGGCCAAGAAGTGTTTGATTGAAAAATCCAAGCGAAAACCGAAATTTCGTGTGCGTCAGCGCAATCGATGCCATCGGTGTGGAAGACCCCGGGGTTTTATGCGGGATTTTGGGTTGTGCCGTATCTGCTTCAGGGAGCTGGCGCTTGCCGGTGAAATTCCCGGCGTGGTAAAAGCCAGTTGGTAAAGGAGCCAGAAAAGAGCAAAGTTCAAAATTAAAAGGATTTTAACTCCCAATTGAAGTAAGGAAGGAAAATTTCATGAAGACCACTGATCCTCTGGCTGATATGTTGACCAGAATAAGAAACGCCTGTAAGGCAAAACACAAGAAGGTGGATGTTCCTTCTTCGGTGATGAAGAAGGGGATCGCTCAACTGCTTCTGGAACACAACTTCATCAGCAACTTCGTGGAGGTGGAAGATAACAAACAGAATCTTTTGCGCATCTTTTTAAAATATGATCACCAGAATAACAGCTTCATCTCCGGACTTCGTCGGATCAGCAAGCCCAGCCTTAGGATCTATGCAGATAGAAAACAGTTGGATCGGATGAGACGAGAGATGGGATTCACCATCCTCTCCACCTCCAAAGGTGTTTTGACTCATCTTCAGGCCAAGGAAGCTCAAGCAGGAGGAGAGGTCCTTTTTAAGGTGTGGTGATTTTTGAGCAGTAAATTCTGAGTATGGCTGAAAGGAAAAAATGAGCAGAGTAGGGAAGAAGCCCATATCCATCCCCTCCGGGGTGAAGGTTAAAATAGAGGAAAACCAGATCACGGTCACCGGACCTAAAGGAGAGTTGACATCAAGAATCCATCCATCCATGGTGGTGGAGGCCGATAAAGATGAATTGGTGATCAAGCGACCATCGGATAATAAGTTTCACAAATCACTCCACGGTCTGACCCGATCTCTGATCGCTAACATGGTGACTGGAGTGACCTCCGATTATCAGAAGTCCTTAGAGATTCAGGGGATCGGATACAAAGCCGAGCTTAAGGGAAAGAAGCTGAATCTCTCCTTGGGTTTTTCCCATCCCATACTGTTTTCTCCACCTGAAGGCATAAAGATAGAGCTGGATGGACCCAATAAGATAAAAGTTTCAGGGATAGACAAACAGCTGGTGGGGTTGGTGGCGGCGAAAATCAGATACTTCCGTCCACCTGAGCCATACAAGGGCAAAGGGATCAGATATGAAGGGGAAATCGTGCGGAAGAAAGCTGGCAAGACTGCCACTTAGAATGCCGACATGGTGTACTCTGGTAAAGGATGAAAGTTGTGCTTAGACAGGAAAGATTGAAAAAAATAAGATTGGCCAGACGGCGAAAAAGGGTGAGAAAAAAGATATTTGGAACATCTGAAAGACCCAGGTTATGTGTGTATAAGAGCCTTAGGCAGATATACGCTCAATTGGTGGATGATGGACCCGGTCGCACCTTGACCGCGGTATCCAGCCTCACCCCGGAGGTGAGGTCTCAGATCAAACCAGAGGATGCCAAATCCGTGGTGAGCAAGAAGGTGGGGCTCCTTCTGGCTCAAAAGGCAAAAGAGGTGGGCATAACTTTGGTGGTGTTTGATCGAAGCAGGTATCCATACCACGGAAGGATCAAATCCTTAGCTGAAGGAGCCAGAGAGGGAGGATTGGGGTTCTAACTGTCCGCCGGATCTTGAGATATGATCGGTAGAAGGCGACTGCTTTTGGTTTTATGAACAGAACACGAAATAAACTGATTTTAGAAAAGAGGTGATTTTTGGCAAGATTTGACGAGGAACAACCTTTAGAGTTTACGGAGAAAGTCATCTACGTCAATCGGGTGGCCAAGGTGGTTAAAGGGGGAAGGCGGTTTTCTTTTACCGCCTTAGTTTCAGTCGGAGACAAAAACGGAAAAGTGGGAATAGGTCTGGGAAAAGCGCGGGAGGTCTCCCTTGCCATCACCAAGGGGACTGAGGCAGCCAGGAAAAACATGATTGAAGTTCCCCTGGTGGATGGAACCATTCCTCATCCGGTGATAGGAAGATTTGGAGCAGCCAGGGTTCTTTTGAAACCAGCTTTACCGGGCACCGGTGTGATTGCCGGTAGTCCTGTCCGGGCGGTTTTGGAAGCCGCCGGGATACAAGACGTGTTGACTAAATCCTTAGGCTCCTCCAATCCCCATAATGTGGTTAAAGCCACGGTCAATGGTCTTTTGAACTTGAGGATGCTCAGGGAGAAAGCTCGATTAAGAGAAAGTGAGAGGAAACGATAGGTGGTCACAAAAATCTGAAGGAGTTGCACCAAGAGAAGCAGCCGTAAACTTGAGCAAAAAAGATTTGGGATTTTTAGTAATTCTTTGGATGAGAAGGTTCTAAGATCCAGATCCAAAAGTAATTTTTTGGAGAGGTTTAAAGTGGCTGGTAAGTTGAAGATTACGCAGATAAAAAGCGCCATCGGGTATACGAAAAAGCAGAAGCAAACGGTAAGAGCTTTGGGGATCAAGAAGCTTTACCAGAGCGTGGAACAGAAGGATACCCCTCAAATACGAGGGATGATTGAGAAGGTGAAACACCTGCTCAAAGTGGAAGTTGAAAATCCCGCCGAAGGCGGGGAGGTGTAATTTGACAAAGGCATCTACAGTAAAACGAAAGATTCGGATTGGAATTCTTTCCCCTGCTTCTGGTTCAAGCAAGAAAAGAAAGAGAGTGGGCAGAGGCCCAGGATCGGGTCATGGAAAGACATCCACCCGGGGACACAAGGGCCAGCTATCCCGATCCGGAGCCAAAAAACGATCCTGGTTCGAAGGTGGACAGATGCCTCTCCAAAGACGAGTCCCCAAGAGAGGATTTACCAATATCTTCGGTAAAGAATTTCAAATTGTGAATCTGGCTGCCCTATCTAAGGTCACTTCCCGGTCCGAAGAATCGGTCAAAGATGTGATCTCTTTGCAGATAATGAAGGAGGCAGGATTGATCAAGAAGATAAAGCTTCCGGTCAAAATACTGGGCGATGGAGAGATCGCAAGAGCGGTAACGGTTCAGGCCAACGCCTTCAGCAAAAAAGCCAAAGAGAAAATTGAGGCGGTGGGTGGCAAAATTGAGGTTATAAGATGTTAAGCACCATCGGGAGCATTTTCAAAATTCCGGAACTCCGGAAAAGGATTCTTTTCACGTTAGCCATCCTGGTGGTATTCCGATTGGGAGGGCATGTGCCCACCCCGGGCATTGATGCTCAAGCTTTAGGGGAGTTCTTCCGGGGAATGAAAGGTTCGCTTTTCGGCTTATACGACATGTTCGTGGGAGGTGCCTTTCAAAAAGCAACCATCTTCTCTCTGGGGATAATGCCCTATATATCTGCCTCCATCATCATGCAGCTTCTGGGTGCGGTGGTGCCTTATTTCCAGAAGCTACAGAAGGAGGGAGAGGAAGGAAGGAGAAAGATCACCCAGTATACCCGTTACGGTACGGTTTTGATAGCCGCCATGCAGGCTGCGGGGACCGCGGTATTTCTGGAGAGCCTGCAGCCTTCTGTTGGGAGATACGTGGTTCCCCACCCCGGTTTGGGCTTCAAGCTTCTGACCATGATCACCTTCACCTGCGGCACCATCTTCATCATGTGGCTGGGCGAGAAGATCACCGAAAAGGGAATTGGTAACGGAATCTCCTTGATCATCATGGTCGGGATCATCGCTCGTTTTCCCAGCGGCGTGGTGGACGAGGTCAGGATGTTTTTTTTGGGGCAGAGAAACTTTTTCTCCGAGGTCTTTTTGGTGGGACTGATGGTGGCGGTGATTGCAGCTATCATTTTGGTCACCCGGGCTCAAAGAAAAATACCGGTGCAATATGCCAAAAGGGTGGTCGGTAGAAAGATGTATGGGGGCCAGTCGACTCACATACCCCTGTCGGTTAACACCGCCGGGATAATTCCCATAATCTTCGCCCAGTCGATCATGTTTGCTCCCGCCACCCTCACCTCCTTTTTCCCCAACAACGAGTTCATGCAGACCTTCTCCTCCTGGCTTCAGCCGGGGACGGTTCTGTATTCCCTTATATTCGGGCTTATGATTATATTCTTTGCCTATTTTTATACTGCCATCGTGTTTAACCCGGTGGATCTGGCGGATAACATGAGAAAATATGGTGGCTTCATCCCCGGGATCAGACCGGGCAAGAGAACCAGTGAATACATCGACAAGGTTCTTACCCGGATAACCCTGCCAGGAGCGACATTCTTCGCCATGATCGCCGTCCTCCCCTACTTTATGATGAGGGGGATGGGGGTTGAGTTTTATTTTGGAGGAACCGGTCTTCTGATCGTGGTAGGGGTAGCTTTAGATACGCTTCAACAGATTGAATCTCATCTTCTGATGAGGCATTATGATGGATTCATGAAGAAAGGAAGAATAAGAGGCAGAATGTAGAAAAGAAAAAGATGAATTTGATACTATTGGGAGCTCCCGGCTCAGGAAAGGGGACATTGGCTAAGCTTTTGTCATCTGAGCTGGGGGTGCCACACATCTCCCCGGGAGATATCCTGAGGGAGGAGGTAAAGCAAAGTAGCCGATTAGGTCAGATAGCCAGCCCCTTTATGGAGAAAGGAGGGTTAGTTCCAGACGAGATCATACTAAAGATGATGGGGAAAAGAATAGCCCGGTCAGACTGCGGAAAGGGCTTCATACTAGATGGATTTCCTCGTACCATAGTTCAGGCAGAAAAGTTAGACCAGATGCTTTCAGATTCAAACAGAAGCATAGATTTCGCGCTGAAATTTGAGGTGTCTGATCAGTGTGCTCTAAAGAGATTAGGAGGAAGACGAATCTGTTCGGTATGTGGCGCCGATTTCAATCTTTATACCAAACCTCCTCGAAAGAGGAATGTGTGTGATATCTGCGGAGGAAAGCTATTTCAAAGGCCAGACGACAAAGAAGAGGTGATCTCCAAAAGATTGAAAGTATACCGGGAACAGACACTTCCCATCGAAAAATATTACAACCATCAGGGCAAATTGATTCGAATAAATAGTGAGCCCAATCCGGATGTGGTTTTAAAAGAAATCCTGAAGGTGCTTGAGACCTGATAGCGTATCACCTTCAGACAAAAAGATGATTTTGCATATGATAGAGTTGAAAACGGAAAGAGAGATAGAGATAATAAGGGATAACGGAAAGATACTGGCGAAGACTTTGAAGTTGGTAGAGGAGAGGATTCGTCCGGGGATCAAGACCAAAAAGCTAAGCCAGTTGGCGGAGAATTTTATCAAAAAACAGGGAGCCTATCCGGCATTCAAAGGATATCGAGGGTTTCCCTCATCCATCTGTGTCTCCATAAATGAGGAGGTGGTGCATGGGATTCCGGGGGAGAGAATTATACAGGAAGGGGAGATCGTCTCCGTGGATATCGGAGTTTTCAAGAATGGTTATTATGCCGATGCGGCTTGCACTTATCCGGTAGGGGAGGTGTCGGCGGAGGCACAAAGACTAATCTGGATTACCCAACAGACTTTGAAAAACGCTCTTCTGTTTGTACAAGAGGGAAGACATCTTTCGGATATATCGCACGCCATCCAATCCTTTGTGGAGGAGAATGGTTTTTCCGTGGTAAGAGACTTGGTGGGGCACGGGATCGGAAAAAGGATGCATGAGGAGCCGCAGATCCCCAATTTTGGGACACCGGGACAGGGAGTGGTGTTAAAAAAGGGGATGGTATTGGCCATAGAGCCTATGGTAAATGTTGGATCTTATGAGATAGATAGCAGAGAAGATCATTGGACCATCATCACCCGTGATGGTTCTCTTTCCGCTCATTTTGAGCACACCGTGGCGGTGACAGAAAATGGAGCCGAGGTTTTAACCGTGGACAGTTGAGTCCCAAAGGCAGGTAGACTTTAATGCCCAAAGAGGAAACCATTCAGGTTGAAGGAAAAGTGATTGAGCCGTTGCCTAATGCCTTATTCAGGGTAGAGCTGGAGAACGGTCATCAGGTGTTGGCGCATGTCTCCGGCAAAATGAGAATGCATTTTATCCGAATCCTCCTGGGGGATAAGGTGACGGTGGAGCTTTCTCCTTATGATTTAAGCCGAGGACGGATAATATACCGTTATAAGTGATCCTGGACTGAGACAGAGACAGAGACTGAGATAGAGACTGAGATAGAGAGATCAACTGCCCAAATCAGAAAGAAGTCAACGAATTGTGAAAGGGAAGAGAAGATGAAGGTGAGATCGTCCATAAAGGTGCGCTGTGAGAAGTGTAGGATCGTAAAAAGGAAGGGTATCTTGCGGGTGATCTGCAGGAACCCTCGCCACAAACAGAGACAGGGATAAAGGATCGGAGGTAGAAGTTGGCCAGAATTGCGGGAGTGGATCTGCCCAAAGACAAAAGGATAGAGATAGGCTTGACCTATATTTACGGGATAGGTCTCTCCTCCTCCAAGAAGATCATTCAAGCTACTGGGCTAAATCCAGATACACGAGTGCCTAAGTTGAGCGAGGAGGACGTAGCCAAGCTTAGGTCGGTGATCGAGTCGGATTACAAGGTGGAGGGAGCCTTGCGGGGGGAGGCCTCCATGAACATCAAGAGATTGATCGACATCGGCTCCTATCGGGGGTTAAGGCACAGAAGAGGATTGCCGGTGCGGGGACAGAGGACCAAAACCAATGCCCGAACCAGAAAGGGTCCTAAAAGGGCCATTGGTGGTAAAAGATCAAAATAGAACAGAGAAATCATATACAAAATTTGAACTTTCAGGTTCAAGTCAAATGATCATAGTCACTATCTTCGAAGGAGGAGTAAATTGCCAGAGGTCTCAAAGAAGAAGAGCAAGAAGAGACATGGTGTGGTTGGCTCACACGCAATAGCCCATATCAAGGCAACCTTCAATAACACCATTGTGAGCATTACCGACACCAAGGGGAATTTGATCTGCTGGTCCACGGGTGGCAGGCTGGGCTTCAAAGGTTCAAGAAAGAGCACCCCCTTTGCCGCTCAGCTGGCCGCTCAGGCGGCTGCCCGGGAGGCTTTAGAACGGGGAGTGAAAAAGGCAGAAGTGTGGGTGAAAGGTCCTGGATCGGGAAGAGAAGCCGCCATAAGATCCCTACAGGCGGCCGGGATCGAGATCACCGCCATAAGAGACGTCACCCCCATTCCTCATAATGGCTGCCGTCCTCCTAAAAGAAGAAGGGTATAGAGAAACGGTGTGAGGAATTCAGAGTAGGCCAATTATATGTCCCATTTAGCTCGGAAAGTTTGACCGAAATTGAAGGATCTAAGACGGAGAGAATAGATGGCAAGATATACAGAAGCAAATTGCAAGCTTTGCAGGCGTGAGGGAGAAAAGCTTTTCCTAAAGGGGAGTCGCTGCTCTAGTGAAAAGTGTGCCTTCGAGAGGAGAGCCTATTCTCCGGGTGAGCGCGGACGAGCGATGAGAAGGAAAGGATCGGAATATGCTCTAAGGCTCAGAGAAAAACAGAAGGTGCGTCGCATCTATGGAATCTTAGAAAGGCAGTTCAGAAATTATTTTCACCGTGCTGAAAAACAAAGAGGTATAACTGGCGAAAGCCTTTTGAGGATGCTGGAATGCCGGCTGGACAATCTGGTATATCGGTTGGGCTTTGCTCCTTCCAGAAAGGCAGCCCGTCAGTTGGTCCTGCATCGCCATTTTCTGGTTAATGAAAGAGTTGTCAGCATCCCTTCCTACCAGTTCAAGCCCGGTGATATCATCTCTGTCCGAGAAAAAGGCAAGAAGTTAGAGGTGATTCATCAAGCCTTAAGAGAGGGGCGCGCAGGAGACCTTCCCTATCTGCGATTAGATAAAGCCCATCTGCAAGGCGAGCTTTTGGAGTATCCCAAAAGGGCCGATATTCCCCTTCTGGTTCAAGAGCAATTGATCGTGGAGCTTTACTCCAAGTAATTTCTTTAAAGAATCAGTAAGAGTGTAAGGAAAGAAGAAATTGATCAAGCAGCAGAAATTTAAAAGATTTTTTCTCCTTGAAAGGAGGAATTGAGGGATGAAATGGAAGAGTTTGCAGATGCCCAAAGATATTGGAGTGGAAGAATCCACCATGACCGATAAGTATACCAAGTTTATCGTGGAGCCGCTGGAGCGAGGATTTGGTTTCACCCTGGGGAATGTTCTGCGCCGAACCCTTCTGTCCTCCATTCAGGGAGTCGCTCCCGTAGCTTTGCGTATCGATGGGGTTTTGCATGAATTCTCAACCATACCCGGGGTGCATGAAGATATCACTGAGATCGTGCTAAATGTTAAAAGGCTAAGGCTGAAGCTTAATGGAGATGAGCCCAAGACTTTAGTTCTGGAGGCTAACAAGAAGGGAAGTTTTGCTGCCAAGCATATAAAAACTGACGGCGAGATCGAGATTATGAATCCGGATCTGCACCTGGTAAAGATAACAGAAGATGTTAAGTTCAAGATGGAGATAGACATCGGGGAGGGACGAAGCTATGTTCCAGTAGAGCGGAACAAAAGACCAGATGCCCCGGTAGGAACCATTTTTTTGGATTCAATGTTTTCCCCGGTTCAGAGGGTGAATTTCGCCGTGGAGAATACCCGGGTGGGACAGCGTACGGATTACGACCGGCTAATTTTAGAGATCTGGACCTATGGAAGCTTAACCCCGGAGGATGCTCTTTGCTTCGCCTCCAAGATTTTGAAGGATCACTTCCAGCTTTTCATCAAACTGGAGGAGGAGTTGGAGATGGCGGAAGAGGAGGAGGTGGACGAGGAGACCTTGAAGATCCGGAATCTTCTGAAGACTAAGGTGGATGAGCTGGAACTTTCGGTAAGATCCTCAAACTGCCTGAGAGCTGCCAACATTCAGACGCTGGAGGAATTAGCCCAGAAGACAGAGGCGGAGATGTTGAAATACCGTAACTTCGGAAGGAAGTCTTTAACAGAGTTGAATACCATCTTAAGCGAACTGGGACTTGACTTCGGTATGGATGTATCTAAATACAAAGAGCCCCAGGAAGACCAACAATAACAGAAAGAGAAAACTCCAAAAATTCGCAAACGAAAGCTTAATTACCCAATAGGTAAGATTTAACTTTAAAACCATACGTACATAAAAGGTAAAAATTCCGTTTTTAGATTATTATATGTTCAGCTACCTGTCATCAGGCAGGGTGAGCGAACAAATATATTTAAGCAGAGATTCTAAAACTTAGGTGAAAGGCTGAACTTGTTCCGATGAGACATGGTAGAAAAGTAAAGAAGTTAGGAAGAACCAAAAGCCACAGAAAGGCAATGCTGGCCAACATGGCGGCTTCTTTGTTTATGTATCACATAATCAAAACCACAGAAGCCAAAGCCAAAGAGGTTAGAAAATTAGCGGAGAAGTTGATCACTTTAGCCAAAAGAGGCGACCTTCACGCTCACCGTCAGGTCTATGATGTGATCAGAGATAGAAAGCTGGTGAAAAAGATATTTGACGAGATAGCTCCCAAATTCAATGATAGACAGGGTGGCTACACCAGAGTCTTGAAACTGGGCATCAGAAAGGGAGATGGCGCTCCACTTTCAGTGGTCGAGCTTTTGATAGAAAAGCCACCCAAGGAGGAGAAAAAAGGGAAAAAGGAAAAAGGGGCGAAGAAGATCAAGCCAGAGAAGGTGAAGGAGGCTAAACCATCAAAGGAGAAGAAAGAAAAGGTGGAAGCGAAGGCTGGTAAGATTGAGAAAGAAGAAGAAAAGACTGAAGAGAAGGAAAAAGAAACCAAAGAGGGCAAAGAGCCTGAGTCAAAAGAAGCCAATCTGGAAGGATCAAAGTAGATTTGATAAAAGAACGTTCGCCTGTTTTTCCCCGATTCTTTGAAACAAAAGACCGCAGGTTTTTTAAAGAACCTGCGGTTTTCTCTTAGTTGGTAACAGACGCCGTCGCCCGTTACCAACGGGAGAAACCATACGTGTAGTTGCTCGATTTATGGTTCGACGAGCTCACCATCCTGAGCCTGTCGAAGGATCGAGCTAAAGGACGCCCAATAAATTGGGCAACTACAGTTTTGTCACTCTTGTTTAGCGAGGATGTTATCCCTGACGGGTCTCCGTCATCCTCGCTAAGTTTCCTTTGGTGGATGATAACATCCACAAGGAGCGTTAAAACGCTAACCCGGAAGAATAAAAACAGATTCGATAAATAAATTTTTGCTTTTTTAATCCGATATTTTTAATTGAACATCCGCAGGTTTTTCAAAAGAACCTGCGGTTTTTTTATCGGTAACAGATGCCCTCGCCTGAGACATTTCATGGTAAGGGAGGGGCATCCGTTACCAATGGGAGAAACCATACGTGTAGTTGCTCGATTTATCGAGCTAAAGGGCGCCCAATAAATTGGGCAACTACAGTTTTGTCACTCTTGTTTAGCGAGGATGTTATCCCTGACGGGTCTTCGTCAACCTCGCTAACTTTGTTCTTGTGGATGATAACATCCACAAGGAGCGTAAAATTTGAACCTCATTTGAGTCAACTGAACAGAGGACTGGAATTTTTGATAGGAATACAAATCTTCGCAAGAGTAAATAAAGTTGATATTTTGAGAACCTTACCCCTGTCCCCTCTCCTTAGAAAGGAGAGGGGGGGCAGTGCCTTTGGTACAACCCTACCGGGTAGCCGATGTTCGCCTTGAAGGGTTTCACGCCGGGAGGCGTTTGTGACTAACAAGGGGCTTGCCAGTATTTCTATCTCTGTCGACTTACGGCCTATTCGTTTGGAGTGTTCACCTTTGGGTGAACCGCATGAAAGTTTTCTTTCAGGAATTTCTAAGTCAAGCTAAAGCTTGACACTCCAGTAGAACCATCCAAATTTGATTTCCCAGCGATCCATTTATGTCATGCTCGAAACAACTTTTAATAAAAACATGTTGACCGGCTCTTTCGTATGTGATATGTTTATTTAAGTCAATATCAGGGAGGGATAGATGGCAGAACAAATTTTGCCTCATGACAAAAACCAACTGTTCGTCCAGACGTTCAAGCTTTTGAATTCAACTTTAAACTTAGACAAGCTTCTGGATGTGATTTTGAATCTGTCTGCCCAGACCATGGAGGCTCAGGCAAGCTCGCTTTTGGTCATTGATAAGAGAGGGGAAAAACTAAAACTTCATATCTCTCCAAGCGAAAAGGGAGGAAGAAAGAAGAAATTAGAGCTCAAGATGGGGGAGGGAATTGCCGGATGGGTGGCGGAGCATGGTCAGCCGGTGATCTCCAATCAGGTTAAGGAAGATCCGCGCTACTCTCCCGAACTGGAAAAACAGATAGGATTTTCCATAGATTCTTTGATCTGTGTGCCTCTTTTGAGAAGAGGAAAGTTGATCGGCGTGGTGACCGCTTCAAATAAGATGAATGGAAAAAAATTCGACCAGGAGGATTTGGTGATTTTCTCCTCCTTAGCTGATCAGATCGCCATCGCCCTGGACAACTCCTATCTTTTTGGCAGATTGAAGAAAAAGAGTCTGGAGATTGAAACTTTGCTGGAGGTGGAGAAGTGCTTAAGCTCTTCGTTGAATCTGAATGAACTTTTGGAGTTGATCTTGGATTCGCTTCTAAAAGTGGTCAGATATGATGCGGTGGCCATCTTTCTGATTGACAAAGACAAGCAGGAGATCGAGCACATTAAGGCCAGAGGATTTGATCCAGTCTTGGAGCCGGATCTTCAGCTTAAGATAGGGCAGGGCATGGCCGGCTGGGCGGCTAAAACCCAAAAGAGTTTAATTGTGCCGAATGTCAAACAGGACTCCCGCTACATCGAAGCCAGAGTGGAGACTCAATCTGCTATGGCGGTGCCAATAGTATCCCAGAAAAGGATGATCGGTGTTTTCAGTCTGGAAAGCGATGAACCGAATGCTTACGGCGAGGATGATTTGGAGCTTTTGGAGGCTTTTGCCAGTTTGGCGGCTATCTCTTTGGAAAGAGCACGTCAGCATGAGGAGATTTTAGAGAAAAGAAAATTGGAGGAGGAACTCTCCATCGCCAAAAGAATCCAGCAAAGCTTTCTGCCGCATGAAAAACCACAACTTGCTGGATTTGACATCTCTGGTGTAAATATTCCATCCGAGAAAGTCGGGGGAGATTATTATGATTTCATTCCTATAATTGAAAATCAAATAGGGATCGCCATCGGTGACGTTTCCGGAAAGGGTATACCAGCCGCTTTGATCATGGCATCCTTCAGAGCCAGCCTGATAGCGGAGATAAGAAATAATTACGCCATCAGAAGCATCATGTTCAAGGTCAACAATCTTCTTTTCGAAAGCACCGCTTCGGATATTTATGTTACCGCGGTCTATGGGGTCTTAGACACGAAGAATAGGATATTCACCTTCGCCAATGCCGGACACAATGCTCCCATCTTACGACACGCAAATGGTGAGATGGAATATCTTACCGAGGGTGGAGTGGCTTTGGGTATGTTTGAAAATTTAAAATATGAAGAAAGGCCATTGGGGCTCAGTCCCGGAGAGATCATAGTCTTCTACACTGATGGTGTGACAGAAGCAAAGAATGAGAAGGATGAGGAATTCGGGACCAAAAGGCTGAAACAGGTGATAAGTGATTCACATCAGCTCAGTGCTTCCCAGATTCAAGAAAATATCTACATGGCGGTAAAGGATTTCACGGGTGACTTACAACAAGGAGATGATCTTACCATGATTGTGATTAAAGTCAGGGATTAGGGTTTAGGGGCTTGGGGTTAGTAGCTTGGGACTAGTGACTAGTTGGAGAGGAGATGATTAAGAGTTATAAAGATTTAGAAATTTGGAAGAAAAGCGTGGAGTTAGTAAAAGATATTTACATCATTACAAAAGATTTTCCTAAATCCGAAACTTATGCTTTAGTTGATCAAATTAGAAGGGCGTCCCTCTCTATACCCTCTAATATCGCTGAAGGACACTCCAGACAGTATAAAAGAGAGTTTAAGCAGTTTCTATTCGTTGCATTAGGTTCTTTGGCTGAACTTGAAACTCAACTAATTATTGCCGGGAAATTAGGTTATTTAGAAAAAGAGAAATTAAATCAATCCTTAAAAGAGATGGATGCAATAGGCAAGATGACCAGAGGATTGATCAAAAAGTTATAAATAGAATGAACAATGTATAGACAAAAGCAGGCATTTCACTAGACCCAAGTCCCAAATCCCAAGACCCTATTTGCTATATTCATGAAGACACTTTTCCGATATTGTTTTTTAACCGTTTTCGTCGGTCTAATCTTAATGGGCTGTATTCCTCAGCCCCGATACACCTCGGCGCCGCTTGAGAAGAGAGGAAGCCAGGATGTTCTGCCGGAGGAGTCAAAAGAGAAAAGCAAAAGTAAGATCGATAAAGTTAAGATGGGAAGAATAATCGACTCTTTTCTGGGTACGTCTTATAAATCCGGGGGTGAAACCAAGTCAGGGATTGACTGCTCCGGTCTGGTGATGCAGGTATACAAACAATATGCGGGCTTCAAACTCCCCCGCAACACCAAAAAGCTTTACCAGTTGGTAAAACATGTGGATAAAGACGATTTAGTATATGGGGATCTGGTGTTCTTCTCCGATGGCTGGTTTTCCGTCTCCCATGTGGGGATCTACATCGGAGATGGCAAGTTTGTGCACTCCATGAAAGGCTTTGGGGTGATCGTATCATCTCTGGATGAGGGCTACTATAAAAAAAGATACAGGGGTGCCAGAAGGGTAATTCCTTAAGAACAGGTGAAAGGTTAAAGGTGTAAGGTTTTAGCGAAAAGCCAGCTTCCCTTATACCTTACACCTTACACCTTTCCTCCACACCCTACATCTGGGTTCTTATTATGACGCACAGCGACATAAAAACTAAACTGGAAAATCTTCCCACCAAACCCGGGGTATACTTGATGAAGGATGCCTCGGCAAGGATAATTTATGTGGGAAAAGCTAAATCTTTGAGAAACAGGGTGCGGGCGTATTTCCACGATAGCCCTCCCTATCATCCTAAAATATCTGCCCTTATCTCGAAGATATCTGATTTTGATATTCTGGCCACCGACTCGGAGATGGAGGCTTTAATCCTGGAAGCCAATCTCATCAAGGAATACAAGCCCAGATACAATGTGAACTTAAAGGATGATAAAAGGTACCCATATGTGAAGGTAACGGATGAGCCTTTCCCCAGGGTTCTGGTGGTAAGAAGAGTGAAAAAAGATAGGGCTAAATATTTTGGTCCCTATACCAATGTCAAAGCCATGCGGCATACTCTCAGGATACTGAGAAGAGTCTTCCCCATTCGAAGCTGTAACTATGCGCTTTCCTCCTTCAGAAAGATCAAACTATGCCTGGATTATCATATCAAAAGATGTCTGGGGCCCTGTGAAGAGAGGGTTTCGCAGGAGGAATACCGGGAGATCATAAAAAACGTTTTGTTTTTTCTTTCTGGAAAAAACAATCTGTTGATGGAGCACCTAAAATTAAGAATGAATGAATATTCCGCTCGAGAGGAATTCGAGAAGGCGGCGTCCGTCAGGGATCAGATTAAAGCATTGGAAAGCGTAATAGAAAAACAAAAGGTGGCTGACGTGGAGCAGGTGGATAGAGACATCATTGCCTTCGCCCGTGAGAAAAAGGATATTTCGGTGGTGGCTTTGCAAATAAGAGAGGGGATTTTGATCGGCAGACAGAATTTTCATCTTACCGGTTTCAAGGAGAGCACAGATCAGGAGATTTTGTCCACCTTTTTAAGGCAGTATTACATGCATTCGGTGGTGATTCCGCCTGAGATCATTCTCCCCGCCGAGGTGGGTGATCAGGGGATGATTGCCGATTGGCTCTGCTTCAAAAGGGAGGGGAAGGTGAAAATCATCGTCTCCCAGAGAGGAGATAAGTTTAAGCTTCTGGAGATGGCAAGTTACAATGCCAGACTTTCATTAAATGAGTTATTGTTGCAAAGATCCGAGGCAAAAAAGAAAGTTCCTCCCACTATCAGATCGCTGGAGAAGGATTTGTATTTATCCATCCCTCCCCGAAAGATCGCCGCTTTCGATATATCCAATTTAGGTCCACAAGACGCGGTGGGCTCTCTGGTTTTCTTTCAGGATGGTCGTCCCAAGAAGAGCCAATATCGTAGGTTTAGAATCAAGACCGTGGAAGGGCAGGATGATTTTGCCATGATGGCTGAGGTGGTGCGCAGGTATTTTACCCGATTGACCGAAGATAAGCAGGAATATCCAGACCTGGTTTTAATTGATGGTGGAAAAGGTCAGCTATCAACCACTGTTCAAACTTTGAACAGTCTGGGGGTCAAAAATCAGAGCGTGGTGGCTTTGGCAAAAAGATTAGACGAGGTCTTTTTGCCCCAAAAGTCTGATCCTCTGATGATACCAAAAGGTTCTACCTCTTTAAAGCTTCTTCAACGGATAAGGGATGAGGCACATCGCTTCGCCGTGGAGTATCACCGAAAGTTAAGAAAGAAAAGAACCATAAAATCTGAACTGGATCAGATTCCCGGCGTTGGACCAGCAAGAAGAAAGGTTTTGCTAAAGCATTTTGGCTCCGTTGAAAAAATCAAACAGGCTCGCTTAGAAAAGCTTTTGCAAATTGAGGGTATAAATAAAAGGGTGGCGGAAAATGTTTACAGATATTTCCATCCCCGGAGTTGATCTCCCCGATTGAACCTATTTTTTCATCCGAAAAAAATGTAAGCAAAAGATCTTGCTTCAGTCTAATAAGAACAGCCACAAGGGTTCACCCTGAAGGGCTGTCCCTAAGAGAATTTCCTCTCGTGGATTGAACTGATCAGACACTTTTTCAACAGTTCCTTTAGCTTGACCTGAAACTGCTCCCTGTGGGATGTTATCCCAGACGCCCGGACGGGCCCGTCTGGGAGCCCCCGTACGGGTGGGGGTCTCCGTCATCCCACGGAATTAAGGGTGGATGATAACATCCACCCAAGAGCGCGTAGGCAAGCCTTTATGGCTTGTCCGCAGTATCTTGAGATTTGCCAAGCCGTCTCCTCAGGATCCCGCCTTGTGAGAAAAGACAAAAAGCTTTAAATTCGGTTCACCTAAAGGTGAACACTCCAATAAAAAATGACATGAGTTTGAGAAATGAAAAAAGTAAAGAAGTAAAAATAAAAAAAATAAAGCGCGGCAAGTTGGAATCTATCTGCCTTCAACAGAAGAAAATATCTCCCTTCCCCTTAAATCTTTTATTGCAAGCTTCGGAGGAAGATAGGTTGAGGTTATTTAATGAACAATCGCTCAAGAAGAAAGCTTCTTTGCTTCCTTGATCACCCCGTAGAGCCCATTATCCAAGTGAGCGAACAGCTTCAGATGCTTATATCTTTCCAAAAGATCCGCTTCCACCACCTTCTTGTCCACAGATGCCAAAAGCACGCGTCCGAATATCACCATGTCCTCGCCATATTTTTTGGTCCAATCCAATGAGCATTCCAGGTGCGCTTTGCACTCAGCGATACGAGGGGTGGTGAGTTTAATGGACTTCACCGGCGTTAATCCCGCCTCTTTGATTTCCTTATCCCCGGTTGGTTCAATCTCCGTAATCTTCCATATCTTCTCAGCCAGCTCTGTTCCGGGAATATTAATTATGAACTCTCCCGTGGAGAGGATGTTTTTGGCTGTGAGATTATTTGTGTTGCAGCCAAAGCCAATGATGGCAGGACGAGAAGAAAAAATTGAAATCGAACTTTTGACTCCCAGGCTGGGAACCTCCTCCTTATTTACCGAGGTGATCAATACGGTCTGCCCCACTAAGGGAAAGCGAAGCCCATCCACCATAGGGAATGTTTCGACTGCTCGTAGCCCGCTGATATCGTAATCCACCTTCTCCATAGGTTTTTTCATTACAGCTCCTTTTTGATTTCTAATTGTTTTGTACCTGTTTCAGACTGTGCTCAGATTCCCTATCAACTGGCCAACAGCCGTTTACCCGCTGATGACATCTGAATTGAAGGAGAAATTTTGTAGTTTCTCAAAAGACCTGAAAAAACCGAATGCTTAAATATATTACTTATCTTGGCTCTGTCAACAAAATTTTATAAACTTTTTAAAATCTTTCCGGAAATGAAGAAAACGAGCTTCTATTCCGGGTAGATGATAGAAGAAATCAATTAAGCTTGATGCTTAAACTCTAATACGAGAATCCATCATGGGGGTATTTGACAAAAACCACAGATGTCTAAAAAAATAATCTTGAATAAAAAGCACGTGTTGTTTGTCTCTGTAAGAGCCTGAAAATTATCAACTTATGCTTCTTTTTTTATTTTTAATTTTCTTTTGTCGATCAATCCCTTTTCCCATGCATTAAGAAACAGGTCGGCGATGTGGGGATCGAATTGAGTACCAGCACACTCCCTGATTTCTTTTAACGTCATCTTAAAACTTTTGGCTTTTCGATAGGGTCTATCGCTGGTCATGGCGTCAAAGGTATCCACCACCGCCATCAGGCGTCCCTGGATGGGTATCCGGTCCTTTCGTAATCCGGAAGGGTATCCTTTGCCATCGAATCTTTCATGATGATATAAAACATAGGGAACAGCAGGCGACAAAAAGGAGATACCTTTCAATATCTTCGCTCCACAGATGGGGTGTTGTTTCATAATCTCGAATTCCTCTTGGGTTAAGGCTTCGGCTTTGTTTAATATGGCATCGGGCACGCCTATCTTTCCGATATCGTGCAAGATTCCTCCCATCTTCACCTCCCATAGTTTTTCTTCATTCCATCCCATCTGCCTCCCCAAAAGTTCAGCCATATAAAACACTCGTTCTGTGTGACCCCGAGTATATATATCCCGCGCCTCAACGGCATTAGCCAGTGCAGTGAGGATCTGCAGATAAGACTCCTTCAGCTCCTCGTACAACCTGGAATTTTCAATGGCAGAAGCCGCCTTGGAGGCGATGATGGAAAGGGAGTGTAGCTGTCCGGTGGTGAATGGCGATATTTGCCCTTCAGATTTGATCAAAATCAAAATTCCGATGACTTTCCCCTTTGCCATCAAAGGATGGACGATAACCGACCTTATGTTTTTCCTTAAATGATGGGAGAAGAAGCGCTCACCGATTTCATCCTTATCAAAAACACGTGGTCTACCATGTTTGATAACCCATTTGGAAATGTTATCCTGTCCGGTGAGAAGCCCGCTTTTTTTCATCTCCGATGGCACTCCCAAAGAGGCTTTGGGAATCAACCGGTTGGTCTTTTCATCTAAAAGTAAAACAGAAGCCATATCTGCTTCCAGCTCTTTGATGGCGGTCTCTAAGATCAGATTCAAGAGGAAATCCAATCGAATGGTGGAGCCCATGGCTTCGCTGATCTTATAAAGAGATACCGCCTCCTTCAAATTTATGTTTTCTCGATAGAGTCTCTGTTTCTCCAGACCGCGCTTGATCACCGCCCTTAGGGTGTCCATGGAGAAAGGTTTAACCAGATAGTCGTAGGCGCCCGATTTTAACACCGCCACCGCATTCTCTATGGTAGGATGGCCGGTCATGAGAATCACTATGGCATCCGAATGAAACCTCATGGTTTGATTGAGCACATCCACCCCAGATTTTTTGCCCATTATCAGATCAGTCAAAACCAGGTCCACCGGTTGACCTTTGATAAACTCTATTGCCTTCTGGGGATCATACATTGTTTCAATTTGATACCCTTCATTTGAAAGCATCTCTTTTATGACTTCACATATATATTCCTCATCGTCCACTACCAAAATGCGGAAGATGCTTCGGGTCCAAGACCTTCCTTCCTCTGTCTCTGTTGAGATCAGAGACTGGGGAGGCGGAATTATCCTTTTACCTTTCTTGTTTTCAGCGCTTAGGGTTGAATTTAAAGCAGCCTCACTTATTGAGCAACCGCCATGATTAGATTTGTTACCCATATGCCCCCTCGAAGTGGAATGGTGGTTCACCAAAGAGAAGAGATGGCAAGCCCAGCCGTTTAAGCCTTCCCCACTGATTGTTACAAAAATTGTATCGGCTGAAATCGAATCTGGGTTGAATTTTTACCTGTGCTTCTTTTGCGCAGTAAACAAAGTTTTTTGAGTTTCTTTGCAAACCTATTTTAACAGTGAACCTATCCCGGAGAGAGACCGATCAAATGTGGAAAGGGGAGCCTCCTGAAATGAAGATTCTTAAAGACTTAATGAAGTTGACATTCGTATGAATATATACGCATTTTGAAAACCTCACCCTTGACCCTTAGAGAGTCAGGGGTCAAGGGGGTGAGGTAGAAAAAAGACCATAGTTTTTCTTTTTGGTGCAAATCCTATGGTATGCACCATACGGAGTGCTGAACCGTATGGTTCACCACGGTGCAAACCTATAGTCCTGTCGACATAAGCTTACTCTATGGATCCTGCGGATGCATTAGCAACTCTTTTGGAGAAGACCCTTATTTTAGTTCAAAATTTTGATTGAAACTGTTTGCCATTCGACATACTTGCAAAAAGCCTCTCGTAGCGATCCGTTATGCTTTCCCAACTATATAGATTTTCAATTCTCAGCATAGCCTTCTTGCGATAATCCTCCACCAGGGCGGGGCTGAGCAAAACCATTTGTAGCTTGTCTTTCAGCTCGTTTACAGAAGAGAATGGGATGGCACAATTTCCTGTCACCTCCCGATGTTCGGGATTACTTAGAAAAAGGACGCAGTTCCCGTATCCCATGGCTTCGACTAAAGCTGGATGGGTTCCTCCCACTTCGGTGGCTTGAACATAACAATAAGCATTCTGCTGTAGTGCCTTGTAACCCTCACCGAAAACGAAGCCCAGAAAGAGAATACGCGGGTCTTTGGTGCTTTTAAGTTTTCTTTTGTATTCTTCAGCATAAGGGGCATCTCCTACTATGGCCAATTTAAAATCTGTCTTGACCTGTTCGAAAGCCTGAATAACCAGGTGAGCATTGTTTTCAGGTTCCAGTCGGCTTACATAGAGAACATATTTCTCAGACTCCAAGCCGAACTTTCTGATTTTATCCGGCGAGATCTTTCGGGAGGTGTTAGCTCCATAGGCTATCATATAGGATGGTTTACCGTAATGATTCTGATAGTAGTCCTGAATTGCTTTGGCATCTGTAACTATTCCATCAGGCAAAAAGGTGGATAGCCACTCAGAGATATGATAATAGGTCTGGCCCAGCTTGTTCCATTTCTTGCGCTTCCGCTCAATACCATCCACATTGACCAACACCTTCTTTCCGCTCAAGCGAGGTATCCATGAGAAAATACTATTAGCGGCATTACAGATTAAAACCACATCATATTTTTGTCCTAAAATGTGGAGCACCGATATGAAGGTGTGGGCAACTGTATCAAGATACTTATGCTTAATGGTGGGCAATATAACCAGCCTTACACCTTTATAGAATTTTTTAGAGGTCTTCACACTGTTTTTTCGGCCATAGACCGTAACCTCATGCCCCCGTTCAACCAAACGAGTAGCCAGCTCTTCTGCAAAAGTTTCGAACCCGCCATAGTTGGCGGGAATTCCTCTAATTCCGGTAATGGCGATTCTCATCTTTAGTCCCCCTGATAAAATTTATAGTCTAATTAATCGTATAGGTCACTATCAAAATACACCTGCCGTCCTTGTGCCATTTTTGATGAGGAAATTTACGCCAAGGACGTAAATCCTAAGACTTTTTGGCCACTGATGTGCGAGGTTGCCTTTATGCCGGTTCGTTGCTATGTCTTATTTCCACGCATGCACTACAATACGATCAGTCCGAACAGCACTCCAAAAAGGTTCTTTGCGCTTATACTTATACCATGCCGACTTACATATCCGAAACAACAACGAACGTACCTCGGAGACCACTCGTGTTTCCTTGAAACCTACGGTCTTTAGCATCGCCTCGACGGCCGCAGGATTGGGCCCCACCCAATTGGTAAAATCATTGCTCAGTTCCGCCCCTTGATAAAATGCCATGGCTGGCCGTGTGTACATTAACATATCAACCACTGTTTCAACTATCAGCATTCCCTTTGTCACACTTGCTACTTTTTGCAATGCCAACAGAGGGTGTTGCATATGATAGAGCACCCCCAAGAAAAACACGATGTCCCAGGTACCGACTTTATCCGGTGACAACTCAAGTACATCTATCTCCATTTCCTCAACCTGGGATTTCAAATGCTTTTTGGCCAAGTCGAACCCCGCTTTACCTATTTCGCGCCAGACAAATGAGTCCGTCGCCAGTACACGTTTTGCATGACGTCTTTCAGCTTCGAAAGAGAAAAAACCATCCCAGGCGCCCACGTCCAAAACAGTCTGTCCAGCCAAAGACTCGGGGAGTTTAAGCCGCCTGAGCTTCTTAGCACTATTTTCCCCTCCAGGAGTGATCACACCGTTGCCAAGATCAATAGAGTGATACCATTGAATGCTAGCAATTTGCTGCTTTAGTATGGATATCTCTGTTTCGTTCATCATATCCATTTGCGTCTCCTTTATCTAGGGTTATGAGGCCAGCTAACTTGCGCTATATCTAAAGCTGGACTCGGTCAAAATGATTGCAGCAGCCTTTTCTGTAGCAATGTATTTCTTTAATATAGCCACAAGCTTGACATCTGCAAATATTAGATGATTTATCTATTGTTTCCAATTGGTTGCTCTGGCACAGATCGCAACTTCTGAGATGTTCTTGCTCCATAATCATTCTCCTTAGAATACAGATTCATAAACACTTAAAGTCCTTCTGGCAGTCTCTTTCCAGCTAAACAATTTCGCCCTTTTCAATCCTTTCTCTCTCAGTTTACTTCTTAACCGATCGTCTGAAATCATTTTAAATATCGCCTGACTTATTTCACCAGTATCATAGGGATTTATTAAAATACCAGCATCTCCTATCACCTCAGGTATAGCGGAAGTATTGGAACTAATCACAGGACAACCACATGCCATAGCCTCGACCACCGGAAGGCCAAAACCCTCGAACACCGAGGGAAAAACAAAGCAGACCGCTGACGAAAAGAACGCAGGCAATTCTTCATCCGGCACATAGCCCACCATTTTGACTTTCCGCTCTAGATTAAGGTTCTGGATAAATGAGCCAATTTCCGAACTTCGATAATCATTTTTACCCGCAATTATCAGTGAGTGGGGTATCGGAGTTGAAGAACTGAGATGGTGGAAAGCGAGAATCAGGGCATTCAAATTCTTTCTTGAATTCAATCGTCCCAAAGCAAATATGAACGGATTTGAAATCTTATACTTTTTGAGAATGATCTCCCGCTGGGACGATTGGGACACTGGTCGGAAATTCTCACCCACGCCGTTGTACACCGCTTCAATGTTACTTGCAGGCAGGCAGTAGGTTTGTGCCAAGTCGTTCTTTGTGAACTTTGAAACAGTAATGACCTTCGCTGCTCTCCTGGCGCTATAAGGTACCCATATCTTGAAGCGAGTCTTTTCCAAGAATCCGAAATGGATAGGATAATGATAAATTGCCAAGTCGTGAATTGTTACCACGAGTTTCCCCTGGTGCCATGGGGGGGCAAAGTACGTCACGTGCAGAACGTCTATGGCGTCGGCATATGTCTCTTTAGCCAGACTGAAGATGGTCCTGAACCAAGTGGACTTCAAGGTTAGCTCCTTGATCGTGAAATTTCTTCTGTTTTTGAAAAAGGAATAGAACGCCTGAGTCCGATCAGTAACATACAAAACATATTCATTCCGCTGATCAATCTCCGCCAAATTCTTCAATAGTTGTTGCGTGTAGGTGCAGTTTCCTGTACCCTCCCGCTCCGCCATATGAGCATCTATACCTATCCGCATATTTAGTCCCCATCGTAGTGAGTTGCAGGGCTGGGAGCCCTGCCTACGGGAGTATAAGTCATTGATTTCTCGTACTCGTAGATCGGGCACCTTGCCCGACCTCTCTTCTGCACTTTTCCTGAGCTCTCTTTCTTATTCATTGACCAAACTCTTTTGCAAACCTTTATCATAAATGGCAGACATCAAGCCCAGATAGATCCAGTTGAATCCAAACCAGAAAGCTGAGGTGGATTGATACAAAGCAATTAAAGCCAAAAAACCAATTAACAAACTTTTCATAAGAGTTTTGTGTTTGGGATCAGACGAGAGCCTAGAGAATTTAAATCCTTTCCTGACTTGAAGGATGATCAGGGTTAATATCAATCCTAAACCTACTATTCCGGCATCATATAAATTCTGAGCAAATAACACACCTAAATAGTCGGGGGCATTGTCCTGACTGGGATCATAATGCCTTTGTCCGAAGCTATTGGTCCCAAGTCCCAGAAAGGGGCTGGTTTTCCACTCGTCGAGGGCTAAACTTACTCTGATTAAGCGAAAAGTTATAGTGCTGTAATCTGCAAAAAATTTCATCCCTAATCCTTCAGTGGTAATTGTTTCAAGTCCTATGGATCCAAAGTCGGAAAATGGGCTGTTAATTAAAATGGCGAATATGGAAAGAAAAATAATCAAGGATAAAAGCAAACCAGGTCTCTTAAGGAAAAACTTAATTGAAATCAATAAACTTATAAAGAGAAACGTTACTAAAATCATCCAGGCTGAACGGGTGAAGCTTGCTATTACTCCCAAAAGGCTTAAGAAAAATCCCCCCCAGAGCCAAACTTTGAATTTTGCGTATTCACCGGAGAGAAGTAAGTTAAAAATTATCAAAGCTATTGAAACCAGATAGATGCCGAATATATTTGCTTCCCAAATCGTGCCGTAGACCTTAGGAATAGAGATTACAGGGTCGATCTGAACTCCTCCTATATCTTTCCCTAAAAGAAAAGATGAGTAAACCGCCAAGCCGTAAATGGCTTCCAGAACCCCCACTATCAAAATAGCTTTTACCGCCTTCTGGATAGATAATTTTTTCCCCACAATATTTTTGGTGAGAAGGTAAATTCCCACTGAAAATCCCAGCCAGAGGCAGATCTTTAAACTGGCAACCTTATCCGGAGAATAAAGCAGGGAGGATAGGACATTAGCCAGAACCCAGAAGATAGCCAAAGCTCCGATCTGGTCGATTTTGATCGATCTTAAGTTAACATTTCTTTTAGGCAAAAATTTGAGAGCTAATCCTAAAATCACGATCAGAAAAACCAACTGCTCGATCTTTAAGTTTCCCCAGGAGAGATGGATGACAAAGCGGCTTAAAACCGAGCCGATCACCAATAGATAAAAACCATACCTAACCGAGACAAAAGCCGCTATAGCCAAAGGAAGCCCTAAAGATATAGCCAAAGCTAAAATAGGATTCTGGTTTAAAACCCAGGAGAAGAATAAAGAGATCAGAATCAAAAGTGGAAAAAGCAATCCAAGTGGATATTTTGCCTTCAAAGTATAGGAGCCATTAAAATTTGCCATCTGAAAGCACCTTTTCATAAAACTTCTTGGTTATTGAAGCAGAGCTTTTCCAAGAAAAATTTTTAATCCGCTGGTGACCCTGCTCTATAAGCTCAGCCCTTTTGTTTTTGTCGGTAAGCAAAATAAAAATAGCTCTGGTAATAGAAGAGACATCTTGAGGATCAAAAAACAAAGCGGCTTGACCTAACACTTCCGGCAGAGAGGAGACTCCAGAAGCCGCTACCGGTACCCCATACTGCATAGCCTCCAGAGGAGGGAAGCCAAATCCCTCATTCAAGGAGGGAAAAACAAAGAGGCTTGCATTTTTGTAAAGCTCAGCTAAAATCCGATCATCCACATAGCCTAAAAGATGAACCTTGTTTTCTAATCCTAACTTCTGGATCAGGCCCAAAAGATTGACATAGTCGTGACCAAAACTTCCTGCTATCACTAAGTTATAATCTTTTAGCTTTGCATCAGCTATGATTTGGGCAAAGGCTTGGATTAAGCCAGTCAAGTTCTTATGAGGCTCAAGCGCACCTGAGAAGAATATATAAGGTTTAAATCTTGTAATATATTCAGATTTTTCTGAATTAGATTTCCTATGGGTCAGGCCGTGATAGATTACCTCTATCCTCTCCGGAGGTGCTTTGAAGTATCTGACTATGTCTTTTTTTGCCGCTTGAGAGAAGGCGATTATCCGAGTTGATCTTTTTGCCGCTAACCGGAAAAAAACTTGAGCATATAAACGATAAAGGGTATCATAGGTCTCAGGATAGCGCATAAAGTTGGCATCATGAATGGATGTTATCTGAGGACAGGGAGCAAAAGCCGAACAGAGATTGGCGGGCATATGCAAAAGATCCAACTTAAGCTTTGTGGCTAAATAGGGAAGCTTTACGTGCAGCCAGAAAAGCTCTATTCCTAAGTTAATAAACTTGGTCAGGATGTTTCTCCTTTTAACCGGTTTTGGTCCTTTAAGCAAAACCAATTCCAGTTGGTCGCTGTTTAAGTTTCTGATTCCTTCAATCAGCTCTCTAACGTAGACTGCTGTTCCAGTCTGGCTTTTATCCAGAACCGAAGTATCTATTCCTATCTTAAATCTCTTTTTGTTCTTCATCTTGTTTAAAGTATCTTCGTATAAACTTCTAAGGTCTTTTGGGCACATCTTTCCCAGCTAAATAAAGGGGTTCGTTTTAGTCCTTTTGTTTTTAATTGTTCTCTTAGTCCCTCATCTGAGGAAAGCCTTGTCATACTCTCCGCTAAGACTTTTTCATCATAAGGATCCACTAAGATACCTGCTTCTCCGACAACCTCTGGCATGGCGGAAAGGTTAGAGGAGATGACCGGACAGCCGCAAGCCATAGCTTCTAATGCCGGAAGACCAAATCCTTCCTTCAAAGAAGGAAAGACAAAAGCTGTGGCACCGCCAAAAAGAGTTGAAAGATCACTATCCTCTACATAGCCCAGATGCTTTACTCTTTCTATAAGCTTTAATTCTCTAATTTGACAGTTAAATGATTCCCTCTGTCTTTCAGAGTGGACCCCTATAAATACAAACCTTTCCGGGAGGTTTGACAATGACTTATAAGCCTTCAAAACCCTCTCTATGTTTTTATGGGGCTCCAGAGAACCTGAGTAGAGGAAGTATCTTTCGGGAAGATCATATTTAATTTTGATTCTTTTTATGGCATTGGAATCTTCCACTGGATAAAAAAGCTTCTTATCATAGGCTAAAGGAACAACGGTGATTCTATCTTCAGCAATACCCAGAAAGTGAATGGCATCTTTTTTGGTAGCTTCTGAGATGGAAATTATATGATCGGCTCTTTGGTATCTTTTGAGCATGTTTTTGTATCCTAATCTGATATCCAGAGACTTATTCTTCAGATATGTCTCGGAAAAACATAAAGGTATCAGGTCGTATAAAGTGGCAACCGTCTTAAACTTCCTGGAAATAGGTATTCCATTATAGTCAGTAGAATGAAAAAGTAGGCTTTCTATTTTAGCCACCTCTCTGGTCAAAAAAAGATTGTTCCAAAGCCATTGTAGCCTGATACTGGGATAGCTGGGTCTTCTGTTCTGTATGGTAGGATAGGGGAAGGGGAAATGGTTATTGTTCTTGATCCCCCGAATTTGGGTTAGACATACCATATCAACAGCCAATTCCTCTTTTTGGAGTTTCTCGAATCCTCCTAAAAGTCCCCAGACATAGCGACCGATGCCTCTAAGTCGGTGAGGGGTAGTAAGGGAGGTGGCATCGATCAAAACCTTGGCCAAAGCTAACTCACCCTTACTATCGATCGGTTCATTTTTTTGGGTTTTAATCATCCCTTTTTCTCCGAGGGGAATTAAAATCTCCATCCATAACCAACCTGTCCCAGTCATCCATTACTTTTTGAGCAAAATCTTTAGCGGTTTGCTTAAGTCGAATAGAAATATCTTTTTTGTTTTTCCACACATAAATGACCGATTCTGATAGCGCTTCAGGCTCAAAATTCAAAGGGTCGATCACCTTCTCAATTTTGAGCTGCTGGGCAATGTTATATATTTTTCTTTCATAAGCCAAAGCCACAGTCGGGATCCCCAGAGAGGCAGCAAAGATTACCGAATGAAGCCGCATACCCAAACAAAGATCAACCTCTTTCAGTTTAAACCAGGTATGCCCAGGATCGTCTGAAAATTTTAAGCTTTGGCATCTATTTGAATAGCGCATATTATCCAAAATAAAATTGTGGCAGTCTTCATCCCTCTCTCCATATCGAGAAGAAAAAGGGACGAAAAGAACCTTAGAGTCGAGCTGGTTTATAATCTGGTCTAAAGCCAGGGCAATCTTTTTAAAGATGTTTTCTTCGTGCTCCGGATAAAGTCCGAGCCTGGGGGGAAGGCGCCGTAGGTTCACCCCTATTACCGGCTCGGTCTTATTTAGCTGGTTACTCTCCAGGCGATCTGGCTCAGAGTCATAAATCTGGCTGAAGACAAAAGCTGGATCATAGCTGGGAGAAAGATGCTGAATCCCTATCTTTTTTAACACTCTTTCTGACTCTTTGTCTCTGGTCACAACTCCAATCTTTAAGAGATTGAGAATCTTAAGAAAGATTTTAAATTTCAAAGTTGTAGGCTTATAGACACCTACTCCAAAAAAGATCGGTTTAGCTCCTAAAAGCCGAGAGAGCAAAGCCAAGCGAGCGAAAGGCCGATAGAAATTGGGGGTAAGATCATGTAAAAGCCCACCTCCACCGATCACCACCCTTTTGGTCTTGAGCATAAGCTGGAAAAAGTGAACCCACTCCCTCCAACTTTTCGGAGTTTTGAGGCTGGGATAAAATTTAGGATCAGGCTTTTGAAGACTGTGATTGGGAGAAAGTATATACACCTTATCTTGGGGATAATATTTCTCAGCTAAGTATTTTAAAGATAAAGCCATGGCGTTATCCCCTAAGTTTTTAAATCCAGTCCCACCAAAGATAATCAGATTTGCTCTCATTGTCTTATTAGATATTTAATTGTAATTGGGTTTATCGATTCTTTTTTGCAACTACAAATGTATTAATCCCGATCTTTTTCAAATTTAGCAAACTGTTCAGGATGTCGGCACACAAAGATCTCATACCTTGGCCTGGGGCATCAGAGCTGCCCTTATCCATTATCTTAAAGCCACTTTTCTTTAACATGCTCTCCAGAAGGGGCTCAGGATAAGGACGGATATGGGTGGGGTCTAACCAAAAAATCAATCCCATTATCTTTGGAGATTCTGGGTTGGGAGTTATTACCACTATCCTTCCTTTTGGACTCAGCACTTGGTGACACAAATCTAAAAGCTCTGTGGCAGAAGCAAAATCAAGGTGCTCGATTAAATGGCTGCAGAAGATCCCATCGAAATCCTGCTCACCAGCAGTGGGTTCTTCGGAAATTTGATTCCTTAGATAGGTAAAAATGTCATTCTGGTAAACATTTTTGAGACCTTGCCTTCTACACAATGCTACTGCTTCCGCACACGAATCCACTCCTACACCCTCTATTCCCGATTCAGATAAAAGCTTAAGAAAGACTCCTCTACCACAACCAAGATCTAATACCCTGCGGCATCCCTGAAAATATTTAATAAAACCTCGTTGGTAATTGCGAACCGACTCTATGGAGCCACCAAATTCATATAGATCTGTGGTCAAGAGGTCTTGCATTTTCTCAGCTGGGATTTGTGATTTTTCCAAGATCGTATTCATCAGATTAGACTCCTTTCTGCCGGAGGCGACTCCAAAAAGGATGCTATCGTGTGCTCTTTTTTTATCTTTTTTCTTAAAAGAAAAGAAATTAAACTTAGTTGTACGATCATATTAACACCTTCGGTGAGCAGGGTAGCTAACGCTACTCCAGTTGCTGCCAAAAGAGGTATAAAATATAAGTTTAACAACACATTTAATGCCAGGTTGACTAAGGCCATCGCGGTCGCTAACTTAAACAGGCCCAAACCTTTGATGGAAGCGGCTGACTGCATATTGGCAAACATAAGAACAGAAGCCCAACTCAATAGAATAAGAGGTGAGATAGAACCTTGATATTCAGGAGAGATCAGATTTAGTATCTGTGCGGCAAAGATAGTAATAAAGGCGGCAAAAAGGGCACCTAACAAAAGGGAGCTACCATACACCTTTATCAAAGCCCGCTTAAACCTTTGAAAATCGCCGCTTTTGGCGATTTTTGAAAAAACAGGATATACAGAACTTGCTATTGCTACTGCCAGGATCAAAGACGATTCTGTTATTCTATAGGCTACCGCATATTCTCCCACCGCTTTAAAACCTTCCATCCACCCCAGGATCAACATTCCTAATCTGAAATAAGCAGTTATCAATATAGCTGATATTCCCAGGGGGATAGCTTCAACAAAAATTGGCTTTAACTTCTTCCCATTAAAGGAAAACTTTGGTGGTATCCACGATTTTGCGATCAGGGCGGTTAGAAGCAAAGTGACGAATTCAGCCCCTACCCAGATAGCCAAAAATACGGGAAGGGATAAGTCTAACTGGATAGCAATCACCACAGCCAAAATAAAGAAAACCCCTCCTGATATTTTAGCTGGAATGAGCCGTTTCATCCTCAATTGTGCTTGGAAAGGAGTGGTTAAGGCATTGGCTACGGAGGAAGCAAACAATGCAAAAGCGGCCAAAGCAATCAATAGCACCAGGTCGAAGGGATATCTGAGGATAAAGGCGATCAGGAGAGTAAGAAAATAAGAGGCGGTAGCTAAGATCAATTTCAAGATAATGGTATTCCCCACCAACTTACTTTGATCTTCATCTGAAACAGATAACCTTCGGATAACCGCAGTGTCCACACCAAAATCAGCCATCACCCGGAAAAGCTCCACAAAAGCTAATACCAAAGAAAACTTCCCGAATTGGGAAACACCCAGGTATCGAGCCAGAAGCAAAAAGGAGACTAATTTTAAAACCTTGACCCCGGTGGTAAAAAGTAAGATGGAGCCGGAGTTCTGGATGATCCTCACCGTGGTTTTGTGTTTTTTGACGGGTTGACCAAAACTATCAGGAACAAAAGATTTCTTTGCGCCGCTTTCTGGAGCTGTGGATAAAATCTTTCCCTTGTTCACCAGGTTTTCCTTTCAGTCGAGCACTCCAGCGCCGGACATGAATGTCCAACATACAAGTCTCAATCTCTTATTCATCAGGTTTTGCTTTCAGTCTTTTGTAACGTAATACGTCCTATCTTGAATTGCTTGATCGGCAATTAAACGTGATTGAACTTCTAAAACCTTCGCGCCAGTTTCATTTAAAAAGGTAATGACTTCCTTCTCTGGAATAAAATTCATTCTTATGGGATGTAATTTCAGCCTTTGGTAAGCAAATCTCTCATTAAAATGAAGCATCCGTAATAATGAATAAAGTCTTGGACGCATTTGAAATCTTCGCCTCAATGGAATGTAACTTGGTAATTGAAAAACTAGTAGTCCACTTTCTTTTAGCACACGTATGAACTCGCAAATGTAAGATTTGATCATGGATTTATTAGATAAATGCTGAAGAACTAGATTTGTGTAAATCATATCAAAATAATTATCAGGAAATATTCGTAGATGTTCTTCACAATTTACAATAAACTTACAGTTTGAAATGGACCTATTTAGTTCTTTAGCTCGAGCAAGCATATTTTGAGCAACATCTACCCCATGGCATTGCTTGAAATACTCTGATAATGCACGTGTACACCTTCCAACACCACAACCAAAATCCAGGGCTAATTCTCGTCCTGAAGGATATCCTAGTTTTACGGCATGTTGGAGGACTCCTTCTATTTCACAATACCCTGTTTTAAACAATTCATTGATATCCCATTTGCCATATTTTAGCTTTGGATCTGATAGAATGGCGTAATATGGATCTATATGCCCAAGTTGTTCCCAATCTTGCGTGAGTTTTATTAAAGACATAAGGTTTTCCTTTCAGTCTCTTGTCGATCGGACTCCCGACGACCAGACTTTTTTGGGTAAAAGTCTCAATTCCATGTGACCTCTTTAGGCTACCGCCTCTCTTTCCTCATAGGTGACCATAAATGAGAACAGAGCTGGTTGATTTATGAGTTATTAAGGAGAGCATATAATTGTTTACATCCCCCCTTTAGAAAAAGGGGGGAAGGGGGGATTCGTATGAATGCATACGCATTTGAAACTTGAAAAATCCCCCTAAATCCCCCTTTGCTAAAGGGGGATTTCAAGTCAAGCCCAAAACAGGTGGGAGAGAAAAAAATCAATAATAAGATGTAAACTGTTTCCTGCTCCTCTTAGTAACTAAAAATAAAGCGCTTTTAATAAAATCGGGTTTGGCACCCCCACCAGGATGATTTTTTTCATTCACCCCCCCCTAACTACTTGTAATCAGGCATCCTTCCAGCTTTTTGCGTTCTTTCAATTTCTATAAATCTTCAATTTCCTGGCTTCACTCTTCTCCTCCTTCACTTCCCTGTCTTTTTACCCTTATTCTTATAAACCAACCAAGTGACCTTTTGACCTGCCTGTAAACTTTAATCACATCTGTTTTGAACTCTGCTCCTAAATGTAAAGCCCTTCGATACTCATCTGGTTTTATCCTCACTTTAGCGGATTCCAGCAACAAGACTGTGGCTATCCCCATTAAGCTGGAAAGTAGAAAACTTGTTAACACCAGAGCCTTGCGATTTGGGGCGGTCTTCTCCTCCGGGGGCTTGGCATAATCTAAAACCTGCACAATGGGAACATCCTTTTTAGCTTCCACTCTAGCCAATTCGTACTGCTGGGTTAAGGTCAAGAAAACTTTTGACTTGATCTCCACCTCCCTTTCCAAGCGAGCCAGCTCCATGGCCAATTCAGGTGAGCTGGCAGTATTGAAGTTTCTGTTCTTTAACTGAAAAACTTCTAAATTATCCTCTGCCTGATTTAGCTCAACTTTTACCTCTTCTAACCTCTGGGATATGAACTCCTCATTCTCCTTTGCTTTAGACTTCCTGGTATCCAGGTTATACTTCTCCAGCTGATTGATATATTCATTGACAATAGCGGCGGAGAGATACCGATTTTCGGTGGTAGCACAGATGGTTATCACCCCTGTTTTCCGATCCATATTGAAATCTGTTATCAGGGATAGGGCTTTGATTGCGTTATCCATCTTCTTGGCCTTAAAGTAATCAAATAGATTTTGACTTTTGGTTTTTCCCCTTTTGGGGTATTGATAAACTTTGTTTATCACCGCCTCACTTATCAGCCGACTTCTTAAGATGTCAGGATAAAGATGAGAGCTGTTCTCTGAATTAAGACCCACAGAACCAAAGGAAAAATCCCCGGCCAAACCAGCGAATTGTTTTAGCCCCCCTAACTTATCAGCAGTTCCTCCTGAGGGAAGAATGACTGCCTTGGCAGTGTATCGATTGGGAAGGGAAAGGCAAAAAATCACTGTTGTCAAAACTGTGATGCCCACGAAAAGATATATCCATTTCCGCCTTTTGATCAAAGATTGAAGCAGGTTTAAAAGTTCGGGTAAAAAGCTATATTCTGATTCATCACCTAAAATTCCCTTATTCTTTCTCTGAATATCGCTCATACCGTCTCCTCTTCAGAAGTTATTGCAATCTATCAATTACAAATACTGTGGTCGCTATTCCGGATAAGACCACAGCCGCATTAGCCATAAACTTCATCCAATCCCTCTCCTCCTTTATCTTCTGAGGAACCACCATCACGTCCCCCAATTCAACCTTTCTGCTCCTTAAGCTACCTCCGGAGATCACCCTTCCATTTGCTTTGATTAAACGCGTTTGATTTTTATCGGAATTTCTGGTATAGCCACCAGCCCTGTCTATGTAGTATTTTACTTTTTTCCCTTCCACGAATTTGATGCTACTGCTGGAACCAACACTTCCCACCACCTGAACCTCTGAGGGAATCTGGAGAACAAAGATGGAATCACCATCCTGAAGCACGATATCGCTTTCCCCTCCTTTTTCCTTTAGTATCTTGGGCAAATCGATAACAACCCGATTGAGTTTGCCCGGATTAAAGGGAGTGACGCTTGGGGGTATTACGTTTCCCAAAGTATCCTTTTCCAAAAGCTGAGTATTTGTCACCACATCCTGAATATTCCTCCTCTCCACATCCTGAATAATGCCGGAACGAACAAAGATCACTCCTTTAGGGAATGCTTTGGGAGTTAACCCGCCAGCCCTTTGAAGCAGGTGATACAGGTTCTCTTTTTCCTGCGTCAAGGCGTATTTGCCCGGAAACATCACCTCCCCTTCCAAAGTAACGATCTTTTGCAAACTCCACTCTGGGATTTCCCGAATGAAAACCTGATCATCCTCCTTCAGAAATATATCCACCCCCGGGTTTTGTTTTACTACGAAATCCTGCGAGTCAGTATATAGATCTTTCAAGTTGAGATAAGTGATGTCAGCTGGTTTGCCCGGATTCAAATGAGCGATCTCCGCTCTTAACAGGTAAGCGCTCCTAAGTGGATTGCCCGCCAGGAAGATCAAATCGGAGAGCTCCATATTCTCATATAACTGATATTTCCCCGGCTTTCTTACCGCACCATCGATGGTCACGAATTGTTTGCGTTTAACCTCCCAATATCCATAGACCTTCAAACTATCTTTGGCCATCAACAGCATGTTTTCGGAACTGTCTTCAGCCAGGACCTTCTCCAAGTTTATCGAAATTATCTCCTTTCTCTCATCCGGATAGGTGCGAATTAAATCTGCCCTTAATAGATATGCATCCTTCTGCAATTGCTCACCTCCCTTAATCAAGTCCCAAACTCTCATCCCCGGATTTCTCTGGAAAGTGCCTGGATGTTTCACCTTACCATCTATCCAGACCAAATTTTCTATTAAGTCGAATATGGAGAAAACAGACACATCGTCTCCATCTTTCAACTTCAAGTTTTCCTTCTCTTTTGTAGATTGGTCATACAAATTGACATCCAAAAGCACCCTTTGATCCTGATCGGCAATTCTATTCACCATCACCCTTTCCAAATAAGCAGTGGGTTTAAGCCCTCCGGCTAGCTCTATTAGATCCAGAATCCCCTCCCCGCCTTTCAACTCATAAATAGCTGGTCTTTTAACTTCTCCTTTGATTTTGACAGTCGGGCCAACTACCGGCACGAAAACCACATCACTGGAAGCCAGTTTGATATCATCCCTGTTATATCCTTTTAACAAGAAGTCGTAGAGGTCAACAGTAGCAATTTCTTTGTTGTTGCGAATCAGCTTTATCTTTCTCATCGAGCCTCTATGGTTTGGTCCGCCAGCTATATGCAGAGTATTAAAAAGGGTAGAAAGAGAGCTTACCGTATAACCACCTGGGTTTTTCACCTCCCCAAAAATGAAGACTTTTATTTGCCGAATCTTTCCCATTATCACGTTCATCTCAAAGCCGGAATAGATGGTGGAGAGTTTTTTCTTAAGTTTTTCTTCAAATTGGTCCAAGGTCAAGCCCCAAACTGTCAGGTCACCGGCTTTGGGTATGAAGACTTTTCCCTCCCGGTCAACTGTCAAATTCAATTCCAAATCAACCTTTCCCCAGAGATTGACCAGGATATTGTCGCCGGGTCCCAAAGTGTAGTCAGGCGGAACCGAGGTCGCTGCCAGCGGAGCAAAACTTAAGGGGCTGACATTAAACATATCATAGCCAAAAGGTTGCAAATCATCTGGACCTGCTTTGGGAATTCCCGGCGAAACAGTTACCACTGGTGAGGATACCGAAACAGGCATTTTCTCCTTCTTCTCCACTCCGTAATCTGTCTGCTCATAGATTTTCGGGGTCCGGTATTTGAGAATATTGCTTTCTTCTGACTTAACTTTTTTCTCAAGGTATTCCTTATACAATTTCTCCTTTTCTTTCTCATCTAAGCCCTGAGCAAATAGGGGAATGTTCAGCAACAAAAAGGTAAGTATAGTTGCTGTCAGCCTTGAAGCTGCTTTTCTTATCCTCATCTGACACCTCCTTGTTTTAAGAGAAGACAGAAAAGAAAGAATCTGAATTCTTCTTTTCTGTTCACTTCTGTTTTTAAAGTCGAATTTAAATTTGAACCTTAGGATATTTCCTTAACAGGGTCTCGATAGAGTTCACCTGTTTACCATGGGTGTAAGTAATTTTACCATTTTGAACTTTAGATTGAATGGAATGCATAAATTCCGATTTCATCTACACGTTCTGCTTTTAGCAGAACTTTGGGAACGTTTAAAACATGTGGGGACGTTCAATAACTGTTATCGGCAGGCATGGGAAAAATTTTATAGCAATTGAAGCACTTTTGAAGAAAGATTACTTCTCGAAAAGAACCGGGGAGAAATTCAAAACTCGAGAGGGCGAATCTGAAGGGACCGTTGAAAAAGTGTCTCATACGCCTTGATTGAAGAAAGAAATTGTCGTAGGGATCCCGCCACCGCCTCCGCCAGAGTGCGGCTTTTGATTATCTCCACCTGATTTCTGATCTTGCTCTCCGGTTTCATCATGGTGGAGATGCTAAAGATATAATCCTCCATTCCTCCTTCTTTCTCTATCAAGATGGTGGTGCATGCCTGATAGATCGGCGTCGTCAAAAGCGAGAATGCCACCGCCGATCCGGTAAAACATAAAAAGGTAAGGAGGATTAACCATTTTCTTCTGATCAATATCCGTAGATAATCATTCAGGGTAACTTGTTTTTCTTCTACCTTAGACACTTTCCTCTCCTTTTTTTGGGTGAACCAATTCTTTTAATCAGTCATAAGTGTCACCACACTGGCGATCACTGCTATGTGGTAGATCACATTGATGAACTTACCAAAAGAGACATTAGACCTGGGGACTATGATGGTATCTCCGGGTTTTATCTCCGGCAAAAGCTCAAGTTCCCCTTTCTTCAGACATCGCCTCACATTGATCACCATGTTGTGCTTTTCACCGTCGAAGTTTCGAACCAGTCTGACTTTTGACAACTTTGCTCCTTCTATGGGCCCACCGGCGGCAGAGATAACGCTGATCAAATCGGTTCCATCCGGAACGTATTGAGATCCAGGTTTCTGCACCGCCCCCCATACATTAACCTTCATCATCAATTTGTTCTCCATCCCTCTCTCCAAATAATATTGAGAGGCGGCCTTGTAACCCTGGTAAGACGAATCGTCCTCACTTTGAGCCAGAGAGATTCCACCGAACCCAAAAAAGATCAGATATAAAGTGAACCACGCCGAAAGAATACCTTTTGCCATCCTCATTTAATACCTCCCTCATTTTAAGTCTTCGAACTTATGTGTGGTTTCAAAATGTAGCAACCTCTAACTGAACGATCTTATCTTCTTCGTCTACTTCCCTGTCACTTCTAAATATTCTCTCTCCTTTTAGTATCTGGCACGGGTTATGCATGACCAGTTCCTCTGCTTTTCTTTTTCCCACCAGCTGGGAAACTTTCCTGAAAGCTTGCGGCAATACGGCAATAGAACGAGAGGAAGGATTGTGTGCATCGCTTGCCATGATGTGAGCCAAATCCAACTTTAAAAGCCGTTCTGCCATCTTTCTGGCGAGCTTGCCAGAATGACCTAAAAGACTTCCAGCATTGATCTGCATTAAAGCACCCAGGTGAATTAAATTTTCAATCTCTTTGATTTGATTCTTTTCAGTGATGCTTCTTTCTGGATGGGCGATGATGGGAGTTATGCCTTCCAACTGTAAACCATAGATTAACTGATCCACACCGGAGGGGAGTTGTCCCAAGGGTAGTTCCATAAGGATATATTTGCCCGTCTGATTCAAGCTAAAAAAATTGAATCGGCTGAGAGACTCCATATCCTGACGCATGTAGATTTCCGATCCCAGAATAAGCTTAATCTTTAATTTCCTTTCAACCACCTGAGAACGAAGAAGCTGGAAAGTGCGGTTTATCTTCTCCTCAATTACAGGGGTAACACCATTCAATATGTGAGGGGTGACACAAATGACCTCAACTCCAGAATCAATTGCCTGTCTGATCATCTGAACGGAGTCTTCTATGGTTTTAGCACCATCGTCAACTCCGGGCAATATGTGAGTGTGAATGTCTATCATTGAATATTGTTTTTTTACCTGGTTTTCTTGAAAAGGAAGAAGAGAAAGAGTCCGAAAACTTCCTTTCTGTTTAAATCCATTTTTTAGAGCGGCATTCTAATTTGTTCCTCAAGATGTCTTTATAACATGGAAAACAACAGGGTATACCTTATTTTATGCGCAAAAGATTTCACAATTCTGATTCTTGTGAACAATGGTATGCCTTAATTCCGATTTCATCTACACATTTTGCTTTTAGCAGAACTATGGGGACGTTCGTTAATTCTTATCGGCAGACATGTGAAAAATTTTATAGCAGTTGAAGCACTTTTTGAAGAAAAAGGAGGATTTCCAGAAAAGAACTGGCGATAAATTCAAAACTCGTGAGGGCGAATCTGAAGGGACCGTTGAAAAAGTGTCTCATACGCCTTGATTGAAGAAAGAAATTGTCGTAGGGATCCCGCCAACGGCGGGATGGCTGTCCTCTTTCGGTTTAGGACAGGGACAAGCCCTGTCCCTACGCAGGCTCCCTTATAAAAAGCAGTTTTTCAACACGCCCTGAAACTTCGCCCCATACGTTTCCTTTTGCACAAAAAGCTGGGTAGATATATAATACTATGACGTGTTAGGTTAGAATTATTCGGCAGGTGTCAGTGGCGCATAGGGGATGGCGTTAAGATCTAAACCGGAAATTTCATCCCTGGACAGGCGAAACTCCCCAGCCGCCGCAATCATGGCGGCGTTATCCGTGCATAAAATTGGAGAAGGATAGAACACCTTAAGGTGGTGTTTGTTCGCTTCCGCCTTTAGTCTTTCCCGCAGGCGTCTGTTTCTTGCTACTCCTCCAGCCAGCGCGATCCTTTTGGTATGTTTTTTTAGACAGGCTTTGATTCCCTTTTCCACCAGAACGTCTACCACCGCCTCCTGAAAGCTGGCGGCGATGTCGATTCTATGACCTCTCAGTTGTTCCTCAGATAACTTGGAAACATAGATAGCCACCGCTGTTTTCAAACCGCTGAAGGAAAAATCGAGACTGCCTTCCTCCAAGTGAGCGCGGGGAAATTTGAAAAAGTCAGGTTTGCCTTCTTTTGAAACTTTATCGATCACAGGTCCTCCGGGATAGCCCAGATTTAAAACTTTTGCCACCTTGTCAAACGCCTCTCCAGCCGCATCATCCCGGGTCTGTCCCAAAAGCTCATAATCACCCTTCCCGGCAACGTAAACCAGATTGGAATGACCTCCTGAGATCACCAGACAAACAAAAGGTGGAGAAATATCCGGATGCTCCACGAAGTTAGCAAAGATGTGTCCCTCTATATGGTTTATTCCAATCAAAGGAATATCCAGGGAATAGGATAGGGCTTTGGCAAAGGATAATCCGATCAAAAGCGAACCCACCAGCCCCGGTCCATAGGTGACCGCAACTCCCTCGATCTTTTCTGAAGGAACTTTGGCTTCATCTAAAGCCGCCTGGATAACCGGAACGATGGTTCGGATATGCTCGCGAGATGCCAACTCCGGAACCACCCCCCCATATTTGTTATGCACCATCTGCGAATAGACCACGTTAGAGAGAATTTCTTTGCCGTCTTTAACCACGCTGGCAGCGGTCTCATCGCAGGATGTCTCAATACCTAAAATCAGCATATCGTTTTTATCAAGCTTAATTCATTCAAAAATTAGCCTGTAAAGACTCTGTTTGTTTTCTCTTAAAAATCAAATTCGAGGGAAGGGAAATCTATGAGATCTTTGTGACTGTTTGTCCGCATCATCCAGCCTGATCTCATGATCCTGTGGTATGCCCGTACGGGCACACCTGTGGAAAGTTGATCAACTGAAAAGCAAAATATTTCATTTTAATGGTATCTGAAGCCTCCTTATCTGGGATTACTGAAAAGGAATTCCACTTGTAGTTGCTCGATTTATGGTTCGACGAGCTCACCATCCTGAGCCTGTCGAAGGATCGAGCCTATATGAAGCCCAATAAATTGGGCAACTACAGTCAAATTCGCTAAATATGTTTGCAGACATAACAGTTGGTAGTGAGGTTGTTTATAAACTTAAGATGCACAAAATCTATTTCATGAACACCTCAACAGAGTCCGGTTCAACTTTTTTCAACTCAACTTTTGTAAGTAATTTAACCAAGACGGGAAGCTTCACCGTCTCATTTCTTTTGGCTTTGGCACAGTTGATGGTTACCTTTATTTTATCGGGACTTATCTGGTTTACCACACTCTCTGCACCAGAGATGGTCACATTTATGCTGTCCGGCTCAAGCATGATTTCTTCGCGCTTGGGGATGTTGACCAACCCCACCGGCAGATTGAAGATCTCTCTCTCCATAGTTTTTTCAATATTCTGTGAGAAATTTATCGTCTGGGGGGAAAGGCTGAGGTTATAACCTTCAGGCAATACCAGATCAACCTGGTCGGAGACAGGCTCTTGTGCATTCTCAATCACCTTTTCCTGGGTATGGATCACCTTCAGACCCCTCACCCACATTCTTGGCCCGGAAATTACCACCTCTTTAGGATTATAATGTAACTCTCCCACCTGCTCGGATCCCTCCGCTGGCAATATCTTGATATGGGGTTGAACTTTCACCTTTTTTTCCGTGGGAAAACCCAGCTTTATCTTTAGGTCCTCAGGAGAAAGAATCTCGGTCACCCTCAGCTCCAACTCTTCTGGAAGCGGTATCTCTCCGGGTTTTATGATATATTTTGTCTCTCCTCTCTCGAATTCTTCGGCATCTATTCTGAGGCTCTTTTTCTCTGCCAAAAGATACTTCAGAAGCTCCTTTCCTTTGCCGCGGATTGTTACAGTCACTTGCCCAGGTAACTTTTCCGCCAGGATAAGGCGCTCGGGGATATTGAAGATCTCCAAAGGAAAGGTGTCGTTATGTTCATACATCTTGTCTGTGGCAACATGAAACCACAGAAGTAAGGCCATGACAAGAGCTACCAGCTTGAACCAGAAGTTTTGGAATATAATCCGCCACATGATCGGTTTTGGTTAAGATGAAGATGGACGAAGCGCAGATCGTTTTTTAACTATTTTTTCAAAAAGTCAGGGTAAAGATTCTTACTTATCGGAAAAGCCAATCGGTTTGCCAAAGCTTATCTCCCCATTGTCTATACGAATGGAGAAACCACATTGGGGATTGGAGCATACCCAAGCTTTGTAGGTTATGGCGGCACCTTCTCTGCCATAATCTGAGAGAGGTAGAAGCACGCCTCCACCGCATTTTTTACATTCAGGAAAAGCTCTCTCCATACCTTCCGCACCTCCTCCCTAAAGGATACCTCACATTTCTCTTCTCTGCGCTTCGTCCGTCATAGCCTTAAATAATGAAAAACTGAACCTGTGTCAAGCCCAAGATTTCAGTTGTTTGTCTCCAATTAGTGAACTTGAGAAAAAGAAAGCTTTGGTAGTTGACCGGTTTATTGGGCAAATGATTCAGGTACAACTTTTTAACCCACCTTAAAAAAGATTTTTTCTTCACTGCGGAAGATGGAAGAGAAGGGGGACAGAAATTTCAGAATCAGGCCCTGATCATGATCTTTTCCATCATTTAAAAATCTTTTTGTTTCAACATCACCACCTGACCCAATGATCAGTAAAAGCTATCAAAAATGCACGAATCCTATTTTTTTTAAATCCTTCATCTTTCCTGATTTTCGGATCAATTTGATTCCTTGTTTTTTGTCCACCATTTTACCGATAACCGAGATATTCAGCTTTGACTTGATTTTCTCAATTTTGCTCAGGTCTTTTCTGTCGACGGTGAACAGGAGTTCATATTCCTCTCCGGAGGAAAGCGCCCATGCCAAGGGCGTTTTGTTCAGAAGAGGCGCAAGTTTCAAGCATTTGGGTGACATAGGTATGCTTTGCTCATAGATTATAGCCCCCAGGTGGCTTTCCTCTGTCAGATGAAAAAGTTCAGAAGAGAGTCCATCACTTATATCAATCACGGAGTTTATTTTCAAATTCTTAACTAAAATTCTGGCTTCCTTGATACGCGGGAAAGGTTGCAGGTGTTTCTGGACCAAAGAAAGCTTCCGGCGACCATATTTTTTCAGAAATTCGTAACCTGCCTGAGCTTCTCCTAAGTTTCCGGTAACGCAGATTAAGTCCCCCTTTTTTGCCCCGCCTCTTGTTAGCAAAAATTTTTTTTCTACTTCTCCTAAAAGGGCAATGGAGATGAAAAGGTCTTTTGGTACGAGGGTGGTGTCACCTCCGATAATTTTGCAATTGTATTTCCGGGCGATCCTGGATGCACCTTTATAAATTGAGAGTACATCTTCGACTCGCATGGATTTAGGCAGACCGATTGTCACTAAAGCGAACTTTGGCAATCCTCCCATGGCGGCGATATCGCTTAAGTTTGCCACCATGGCTTTCCATCCGATCTCTTCAAAGCTGAAATAACTTAAATCAAAATGGATCCTCTCCACCAGCGTATCGGTGGTGAAGATCAAGAGCCGATCCGGGGAGGTTCTGATCACAGCGGCATCATCTCCGATGTTGACTATCACTCTTTTATCCTTGGAAAACGCCCTTTTCTTAATCAAGGCAATTAAGCCAAATTCGCCGACCTGGTTTATCTTATCCCCAGTCTGCTTGGTATCAGATGTCATGATTACTTTCTCAAGATTTCAAAAAATTTGAGATCTCTGCCCCAAACCTATGCGACCAGAACCTAACTTAAGTTAGGTTCTGGGGCTAAATGTTTTATTCTCTTAATCTCCTTTCGTCACAGAAGCCTTAATACGTGATGCTTTATGGCAACAGATTCACCGTGAATGGACAAGGTATCCGTTACCAACGCAGACATCCTACTTTCTTCCGTAAGCCCGATCATGGGGTCCCAAATCAACAAACTTAATGGTATTGTCTGAACATTTGTGGCAGTCACTACAGAGGACAATTTGGTCGTCCCCCTTTTTTCGACATATTTCACAGTACAAGTAAATAATCAAAAAATTCCTTTTGACCGGACAGCTATAATATCCTCGGAAATTGCCTTTCAGCGGTTCACCCAAGGCAATGGGATTCTCGGCAGTCATGTCTACTTTTTTCTTAATGGACTTTTTTAGAGAACTATGTTTCTTGAGAGATTTGACGAAGGCGTCGCTGAAAAGAACTTGCATCAGAAGACCTCTTTATACTTGGACCATTTCACCTTGCCAGACTTAATTCTGGAAATGGTCTTCAAAAGACTTTCCCTGAAATCCGGGTCGGCAAGAATTATCTGGGTGGGGTCACCTTCTTTGGCACGTTTTAGATTCAGGAGAAACTGGGTGAAAATTTCAGAGACAGATGTTCGTTGCTCTTCTGCATAAAGTTTGGCATACTCTATTAAATCTTCATCTAACGTGAGATTTAATTTGCCCTTCTGCATAAAAGTCACCTCCTATCGCATACTTATAATATACGCCTATCATCCATTTTTTCAACATTTTTTCATCGACTTGGTCTGGCTACTAACGTTTCAGTCTTTACGAACTTCCATGGGCAAATTAGGCGAAGCCATAAATGTTTTGAGCCTAACTCTGGTTCGTCACGGACGCCCTCGTCCGTGACGGGAAAGGTAACGGATTCATCCTGAACGGATTCACCGTGAACGGACAAGGTGTCCGTTACCAACAAGGGAGATGAAATACTAAGGCTGAATTTCAGCTTCTCTGCCCTCTACAAGAATAACGACTTTTTCCACGCAGGGAAATTGTTTGAGGGTATTCACTATTGCAGTTTCTATCGCCTCTACGCGACAGGATCCTCCCCCGTACGAATAAAGTTCTTTGGAAAAGTCTGCATAAGCTATTCCATCTTTGATTTTTACACTTTTCACGGCCACCCTATCTCCCCATGGGGTGAACTCACCATCAGGGCTTAAAAATTTCTTGCCGAAGTAGTCAATCTTTTGGTCTTCTTGATAAACTTTGACGATTTTCATATACCATTCTTTGTATTCTGCAACCAGTGTGCCCGCTGGTATACATCCTCCATAACCTTTTTCTCGCTCCTCTTCCGTGGGACCCTTTATTAACTCCTCCAAAGCAACCAACGCCGCCCTTTCGACGTTGGTAGTCTTAGGAATCTTACGAATGACCGGATCTTTACAGATGCAATCGATTGATTCAGCTTTGAATTTACGGAAGTATACCTTGACGTATGTGATTTCTGGAGTTTTTTGCCTTGTTGCCCAACATGAGAAAGCAAAAACTCCTACAACAAGAACAAGGATGAATATGATGATGGTGGGACGCACTGAACCAGAGACAAAGATATTTTCTGATTTTCCTTGCCGGCACATAATTTTTCTTTTGGTGTTTATCTTCAAACCAGAACCTAACTTAAGTTAGGTTCTGGTTTCTATATTTTTCATTCCCTTAATCTGGGGTTATTCCAGAAGAATCGGGTGGCTCCCTGGGGCGTGCCGAACCAGATATGGTCTCCATCCAGAACCAGATCCTGCACATTGTTGTCCAGAAGCCCATCATAAGTGGTGTATTTGATCCAGATGTCGGTTGCTCGGTTTAACTTCCACACCCCATCTTTGGTTGCCACCCACACGTTTTTCGTGTCGCAGGCAAGCTTGACCACGTTCACTTCAGGAAAGTTCATCCTGTTATCATATACTCTTCTTTTGTCGCTCACCGGGCTATATCCCAGAATTCCCATATCGGTCCCGAACCATATCTCGTCCTTTCCGCTGGAGAGTTTTTGATCAGACCATCGGGCGATTGACCTGACCTGGCTGATTAAAAGGCCGTCCGGTGTAACAAATCTATACCAGGTTTTTCCCCCCTTGTCCAGAGTATACACTCCCCTCTCCGTTCCCACCCAAACATAATAAGAGTCTGTAAGGATGGAGAAAATGTAAAGATCCTTTAGAAGTGGATCTTTGATGGCTTTCAGGGAATCGTATTTGAGATCATAAAAAGCCAATCCCCTGCTAGTGCCAATCCACAGATATCTTCCGTCTAATTCCAAAGCAGTGACTTCATTATCCGGCAGACCTCTAAACGATGTATAGGACCTCCAGGTGGAGTCTTTCTTTCTCATGCGAACCAGTCCCTTTTGAGTGCCCAGCCATACATATTGGCTATCCGCATCCATGACGTTCACCTGATCGCTCGACAGGAAGGGAACATATTCAGCGGAGTAGTATTCCCAGGTTTCTGTTTTTCGGTTATATCTGGTTATTCCACTGGAAGGACTCAAATGTCCGGTCCCCCCAAACCATATGTCATCTCCGTCTATCAGTATGGCTTTGACATCTTTATCATAAAGCCCAAATTCAAGCATATTCAGCCGCAGATGCTGCAAAGATGCCAACCCCGCATTCAACCCCCAGGTGGCAACCCATAACTCATCGAAGTCGCCTCTCAGATAATTGGTGATGGAGTATCGATCTAGATTTGTATCCATCACCCAAAAGCTTCCTGCGGTGGTGGGTCCGAAGTCGGTGAAAAGGTCGGGCAGTCTAAGATTAGAAGTGTCGCTTCTTGCTAAATCTCTAGGAAATTCGTATTCCTTGGACCATTCACCAAATACCGGATGATAAACCGCCGGACCAGCATAAGTGTCTGCCCAGATTTCGTCCCTCTCCGGATCATAGGCTATGTTTTTTATCCAGTTGTCTGGCAAGCCATCGCTGGTGGTGAAGGGATGATCCCAATGCTGGTTGAATCTATCATACCGGGTCACTCCTCCGGTGGTTCCGAAATATACATGGTCGTAATCAAGGGCGATCGAGGTTACATATCGAAATACCGAATAGCTTACCCAATCCCCCTCCAGATACTTCCCTTTGGCATGGGTCAGAGAAGACAAGATAAAAATATATATAAGGCAGAATGTTACCCTCTTGAAGAAGATCTTCACAGTTTTTTGTTCTTTACCTGACACTTCCTGTTCCCAGTCTGTCTGCTTATTCTGCTTCATCTGTCGTGATTTTCTTCCTTAACTGTTCAAAAAATCAAAAGCCACGCCTGCCAGAACGGAAGTCCCTATCTTTATGGCATCTTCATCCACGGTAAACTTGGGGTGATGCCAGGGATAAACCGCATTCTTTTCTGGATTCCTTATTCCCAATCTCAAAAATGATCCGGGAACCTTCTCCAAGTAATAAGCGAAATCCTCAGCGCCCATCATCGGTTTTTTGATCTCGAATATGGCTCGCTTGCCAAACATTTTGGCAATGGTGCATCGGGCTAAATCTGTCGCCTGAGGGTGGTTTATCAGGACAGGATAACCCGGAGAGTAATTCAACTCAAAGGATGCACCAGCACTTTTGGTAATTCCTGATATTATATTTTTCAAAAGGTGCGGAATTTTTCTTGCCACCTTTTTGTTTAAGCTTCGCGCCGTTCCTCTTAATATCACCCTGTCACATATAATATTACGTGCGGTTCCTCCCTCAATTTTGCCTACGCTTATCACCACCGGCTCTACGGGATTTATCTTTCGGGAGGGGATGGTTTGCAGAGCAAAAATCACTTGTGAGGCAACCACTATGGCATCTACTCCATCGTGGGGTCTGGCTCCATGTCCGCCCGTGCCTGAAATGGTTATGTCGAAATTATCCGCCTGCGCCATGAAGAGACCTTCTTTAACTCCAATTTGCCCCACCGAAATTGCTGAGTCACAATGCAGTCCAAATATGCCGGAGACCTTAGGATTCTTCAAAACCCCGGCCTGGATCATTGGCTTTGCCCCTCCAGGTGGGACCTCCTCACTGGGCTGAAATATGAATTTCACGTTGCCGTTCAACTCATCCTTCAGTTCTGAAAGAATAATAGCCGCGCCAATCACACAGGTCATATGCACATCATGTCCGCAAGCATGCATCACCCCTTCGTTTTTTGATTTATATGTGAGATCGGTCTGTTCCAGAAGAGGCAGAGCATCCATGTCCGCTCTTAAAGCCACTGTCTTTCCCTTTTTCCTGACATTTAACACCCCCACTACTCCTGTCTTTGCAATGCCCTTTTTAACCCTGATGCCCAACTTTTTTAATTCTTTTGCCACGCTCTCGGAGGTCTTGAATTCATTGAAAGCTAATTCCGGATACTGATGAAGTTCCCGACGAAGCTTGATTAAACTTGGGAGAATCCGATTGGAAATATTTTTTATCTTTTCAGCCATTTTATCTTCCATATTTATTTCCCGAATTAATGTTGGGTTTTTCCTACTGTCAACGGATTTAGCGGATTAAGCGGATAATACCGCTCTTATTACAATCCGTTTGATCCGTTTCATCCGTTGACAATTTTTAACCCCGTTGGTCACGGGTGCCCTTCAGGGTGAATCCCTTTCTTTCGACCCTGAGGTCTCAGGACCGAAGGGCAGGATGAACTCTCACCCGTAACCTTTTTATGTTTCGGGGTAAGGTACCCCGAAACAACAGGTCAATGGGTCAACGGATTTAACGGATTTAGCGGATAACACCGCTCTTATTTCAATCCGTTTGATCCGTTTCATCCGTTGACAATTTTTAACAATGCGTCCGGAATCTTCTCCATCATATCTCCGGCGATTAAGCCCATCTCCCCCTTTTCCTGTTTTGCCAGATCCCCGGTCAAGCCATGAACGAAAACCCCGGCGCAGGCGGAATTCAGCATGATTTTCTTTATATCCTCGTCTTTGTTTAGCATCAACATCTGAGCTAAAAGCCCGACGATGATTCCGGTTAAAACGTCTCCTGAGCCGGCAGTTGCCATGCCGGCGTTTCCAGTGGGATTGACGTAGGTTTGACCGCTTGGTTCTGAGATTATGGTGGGCGCTCCCTTGAAAACCAAAACGCAATTGTATTCTTTAGCAAATTCCGAGGCATACTTTATCCTGTCCTTTGCAATTTCTGATGAGGGCACGCCGTTGAGTCTGGAAAGCTCGCCGATATGAGGAGTCAAGATCAATGGTGCTTTGCATTCTTTTAGTATGGAGGCATCTTTAGCTAAAGTATTGAGCCCATCTGCGTCGATCACCGTAGGCATCTCCAATCTGCTTACCAATCTTCTGATCAGCTCAATGGTTTCAAAATGTTGTCCCAGACCTGGACCGATGGCACAGCAATCTCCCCATTTCAAAAGCTCCCTTATCTCTCCCAAGCCTCTTAACGCTAAGGTTCCTTTCTTTCTTACATCGGGCAGAGGTTTAGTCATGACCTCGGTCATCTTTATTTCCATAATCGGATTCAGGGTCTGGGGGGTGCCCAATATAGCCATTCCCGCGCCGGCCCTCAAACAGGACAAGGAAGCCAAAGATGCGGCTCCAGTCATGCCGGTGGATCCGGCGATCAAAACCACTCTTCCACAGCTTCCCTTATAAGCGTCTCCGGGACGCGTGGGGATCATCTGTCTGATTTCTTCTTCCGTGATCAAGTTCAGATTGATGTTTTCCTCCGCCACCACATGAGGTGGTACTCCGATATCAACCACGGAGACTTTGCCTGACATGGTTTTGCCCGGAAAGAAGAAATGTCCGATCTTGGGCAAAGCCATGGTCACGGTTCGGTTCGCCTTTATGCAAGGTCCGGGGAACTCGCCGGTATCAGCATGAAGACCCGAGGGGATGTCCACAGAGAGAACAGGTATCCCCGAGGAGTTGATCCTATCAATTATATCTTTCATGTAGCCTTTGATCTCACCAATAAAGCCTGTGCCGAATAATGCGTCCACGATCAGGTGCGCTTTTATTCGTGTAGGGATTTCTTCCTGTTTGGAAATCTTCATAATGGGCAGATCTAAATCCACGGCTTTGTCCAAGTTGGTCTTAGCGTCCCCTTTGATCTCGTTCCTCTTTGCAGTTAAGAAGAATTCAACCTGGGCGCCCCATTGAGAAAGATACCTGCCCACCACAAATCCATCCCCTCCGTTGTTTCCTCTTCCGCAAAATATGATTACCACTTTGTTCCCAGGGTCTCCCAACATCTCCTTAGCCACCAAAGCAGTGCCCCTTCCGGCTTTCTCCATCAATTCCAATCCAGGGATGCCCAACCCATCGATGGTCTTTTTGTCAATATTTCTCATCTGAGAAGAAGTTACCAGTTTCATGGCTATTTCCGTTTGATGGTTATCAATAATTTGGTTATCCGTAGTTGTCTTATTTATCAAGCGATCTGTTGAAGGTGACCAGTGTAGGGACAGCCCTTGTGGCTGTCCTCTTTAAGGTTAGGACAGGGACAAGCCCTGTCCCTACGGAAAATTTCTCCACAAGATGACTTCTTCTACACACTCTAAAACTTTACACTCCAGTTGACATTCTGTTGTGTCGGGATATTGTCCATTTGGATCTTGAGATTATCCCGACGCTTTCTTATTGTCCCTCTGGCGAAAGCATCAGGACTTCAAAGTCCCGATGCAACACGAGAAATTGCCGGTAAAGCTAAAGCTTTACACTCCAGTGTACACTTATCACGGATTCTGCGAACGATGAATTTATACCCTCCGTTTGTTTTTATTATAGCTCCCTCTTCAACCAGTCAGCCAAGAAGTTCAAAAACTCCTGATCCAAGGGTCTTTCGGTGTCGGCGTATTCGGCGTAATCTCCCTCACCTTCGGTTTTGCAGAAAAGATGATCCAGATCAGGGAATATCTTGAGAGTATGGTTTTTGTTCCCTGATTCATCCAAAGCTTGGGTAAGCATGCTGGCGTGATCTTCAAAAACCTGACGATCTTTTCCTCCCTGCAGGATCAAGACCTTACATTTTACCTTTTTTATGGTTTCGATCGGATCATGTTCGAAATGCTCCAGAAACCACTTTTTTTTGTCAGCCATTTCTCCTAACTGGCTTACCTTTTCCTCATCCCACTCTGTCTCTCCTCGGACCCAGGCAAAGAAATCTTTTTGCTCGTCAATCGCTTGTTCTTTCATTTCCTCCGGTGTATTTAGCTTCTTGAGAACATACTCCTGTTGTTCTAAGATCACCTGATCCAGCGGTTTGGCGGTCCCCGCCATCAAAACTACGGCTTTGATCAAGGTATCTTCTGAAGCAATTTTTGGGGCGATTATAGCTCCTTCACTATGCCCGATCAGGCAGATTCTGGCTTTATCCACGTCCGGTCTTGCTCTAAGATAGTTGATCCCGGCTTTCACATCGGAAATAAGATCAGACAGAGAGGCGGGGCCGAAATCCCCCTGGCTTTCTCCCACTCCTCTCTCGTCATATCTTAAAACTAGGATTCCAGAATTGGATAAGTTTTGTGCCAGAGTTTTATACTGGACGGAAAGCTTCAGTTCAGGAGTTTTTCCATTGCGATCCTGAGCACCTGAGCCGGAAATGATGATGACCGCAGGATGCTGTTTTTTTTCATCCTGGGGAATGGTAACCGTTCCAGCCAGGGTAAGCTCTCCCGATTTGTATGTTATCTTTTCAGAAAGATAAGTTTCTTTCAGGGTATCGACCTCCAGGGTATCTACCTCCAGGATATCGACCTCCAGGGTATCGACCTCCAAGGTATCGACCTCTAGGGTATCGACTTCCAGGGTATCAATCTCCAGGGTATCGATCTCAACCTTAGTCGGAACAGGTTCATATCCTTCCTTGAAGACTTCTATTCCCTGCATGGGGATGTTAAGTTTCAGAATATCCTTGTCGTCGTTTATCCACAAGTTGACCCCAACTACCCCGCCGAGACTAACGAAAAGCTTTGTCAATTCTGCCTGAGCGGCTTTGAAGTCTACCGTATCCCTACCTTTATCTTCAATATGAACGGTCATCTCCATCTGCGGCACAATATACGCAAAGAATTCCTGCTTTTCCCCTTTCTGGAAATCATACCTTTGCACCAGAAAAGTATAGGGAAAGAAAACGCCGTTAGGCAAGATTAATGCATCCTCGTGCACCGGGATCTCGGTGGTGGCATCCTTCGTTCCACTTATGTTGTTTATTGCCTTCCCTTCCACAAACTCGGTGCCGACCTGATACTCGGTTCCCATTGCCTTTCCGTCCATGTTTAGCTTCAATGCCCGATAGGAGTTGTCCATCCACAAATTCAGGTTAACCAGAATATTCTGTCCTGCCACCACAAACTCCGCCCGATCTGAAAGCTTGATCTCCCCCTCAGATTCCGACATAGAATAGGTTTCGAACCCCGTCTCCTTGTCGCCATAGTAGATGATAAATTTGCCCGATCTTTCCTGAGCCCGGGCTAAGGAATGTGTCAATCCACCCACTATGAGCAACGCTAAAGTCAAGACAATTGAGAAATACCTTTTCATCGCACAACCCCCTTGCATGAATTTTTTTGGTCTCCTATTCTTTTCATCCGAACCGCTGACAGAATGCCCAATGAATTGGGCAACTACAAAAAGCCTCATTCAATTTACCTCACTCAAGAATGAAAAGCAACAAATTCAGTATTGCATAAATGAATAATATGATCTTGATTAAATTCCAAAGCATTTTTTGCTCCAAAAAGAATTATCTTTTTGAGTTTCCAGTGTTTCTATCATTTATCACTATCGCCTTCAGGTTAGGAGTGAGGGTTCATCCTGAAGGGGCTCACCCTGAAGGGCACCCAGAACCGCCGCCTTGGGTTGTTTTTTTATTCCACAACCACTGCTGTTCCATAAGCTAAGATCTCTGCGGCTCCAGACATAATATAGGAGGTGGAAAACCGCAAGGAGATGACCGCATTTGCCCCCTGCTTTCGGGCTTGTTGAAGCATTCTATCCAGAGCCTGTTCCCGTGATTCAGCCATCATCTTGGTGTAATCTACCACCTCCCCTCCAACCAGATGGCGAAACAACGCCATTATATCCCGACCGATATGCCGGGCTCTGATGGTGTTTCCTTTCACCAGTCCCAGGGTCTTAACTATCCTTTTACCCGGTATTTCATTTGATGTAGCAATTATCATTTTTCCACCTCCCTGTATCTTTCAGTTTTGAAAAGGAACAGCCGTTCCCGGATTATGGAGACCAAAAGAATTATGATCCCCAGTGATAGAGTTGACACCCCTACTTTGACGATCAATGAGATGTTGGGATCTGTGAAGAACTCTTTGAAAAACTGATACACGCCCAATGATAGAAGAATTATGGCGCCGATGGAAAGGAATATCCAGCCCGCCCCTCTCTCTATTCGTCGATATATTCCCTTCCAGTAGCCTGCCCATAACTGGTCCGATAGATCCGCAAGCTTCATCTTATCTGTCACCTCCTTGAGCTTGGCAAAAGATTGGTATTCCTTCCTACAGCTTTCACACTCAGACAGATGTTTTTCAATCTCTAACTTTTTCTGGTGCTCGATTTCACCATCCAGATAAGCCATAAAATATGATCTTATCTCTTCACACTTCATACAAACCTCAATTCAGAATATCCTTTAAGTTCTCCTTCAGCTTTTTTCGGGCATAGTAGAGTCGGGACATCACGGTTCCCAAAGGGATATTCAGCATCTCAGATATCTTCTTGTAAGAAAGTCCTTGAAAGTGTTTCAGCACGATTATCTCCTTGAATTCATAGGGAAGTTTTGAGATCTCCTCCCAAAGCCTCAGATTTATTTCATTTTTCTCCACCAATACATCCGGGCTGAGGGTTCTTTGCTTAAGATGATTCATCTCAGCATTAACCATACCACTCTTTATGTAATTTTTTCGAACCTCCATCTTTCTAAGATGATTCTTGCACAGGTTGCTCAATATGGCATAAAACCAACTAAAGAATTTATACCTGGGGTCGAACTCTCTCATGCTGGTATAGACCCGAATGAATGCCTCCTGAGAAAGATCGTATGCGTCATCCCGATTTCCCACCAAACCCAGGGCGATGAAAAAAGCGGGCTTTTTGTATTTCTCCACAAGCTTCTGGAAAGCCTTCATCTTACCTTTCTTTGATTGTATGATCAGCTCTTGATCTTCGTCCATCACTTTTCTTTTGTTAATATACACCTCAGTTTTAAATTTATTCAAAGCGCTTGAGCTTTCTTTAAGATAGTTATTTTTTGTCTGAGATCGACTGATTTTTTGAGAGTATTATTGTCCCCTTCGGGGAATGGGAGAAAAACCCTCGCCTTTAGGCGAAGACTTTAGTATGATCAAGTAGCATGTTAGACTTCCACTTCTGTAAAATGTGGTGTATCTTGAATTCCCCCTTTAGTAAAGGGGGAATTCAGGGGGATTTTAATCTCCCCTGTCCCCTCTTTAGAAAAGAGGGGAAATGAACTACCAAGTCCGAGGTTCCAAAAACTGGTTGTGTGTTAACTTCAGCCCCGCCTCTGGCGGGGATTCCAAGCCCCCGACTTCTAGTCGGGGGTAGTTGACTTAAAACGTATGGTAGACCAATTTTAGAAATGCTCTTAGCTTTTCACAACAAGACTTTTGGTGGACTCGATAAAAAGAGACTGTCCCATATTTTCTGCAAAGCTATAAGAAGGAATGAATAGAATTCTTTTGTGGAATTGTTTTTGAGGTGGCAGAGTTTCTCTTTCAGGATGAATCCTTTGGTATGAACCGTATGGTTCATACCTGTGGACCATTCGGACTGCCCGACAAGCAACCGGGGTGTCGGGTAGCTCCCCTTCGGTCGCAACCCGACCTACGGACTCTCGCTTTTCACAACAAGACTTTTGGTGACCTTGATAAAAATTCTTGACAACCTTATCGGCTGGGTGTTATATAACCAAAGAAATGCCTTGCCTAAGAGGATTTCATACGGAGGTTTTTCAGGTGCGAAAAATTATCTGGCTCTGTCTTTTAAGTATCAGTATTTTTTTGTTGACCTCATCTGCTTTTGCGCAAGATTTCAGCCGAAAATTCACTTTAGGACTGCAGGGCGGGTTTTGGAAATCTGGGCTCACCGAGTATTCAGATATCTATACGGTGGGAAATCTGGGGGCTTTATTTTTTAGATACGACTTAAAGGAAAAAATCTCTTTGGGCTTCTCGGCAGCTTATGCAAAAACCTGGGAAGCTGACCTGTCCGGAAGAGAGGAAGCTGGAGCAGGATTCACCTTCTCCAAAAAGGATGATGCTAACCGATTCACCCATGTATGGCTCGATTTTTACCTGATTTATCGTTTTAGACCCTGGGAGAGGCTTAATCCTTACGTTTTTGGAGGAATAGGTATAGCTTTCTGGAATGTAAAATACAAAGACGGAAATCCTGTCCAAGTACAGGATAAGAATGGAAATTCCTTTGATCTCGAAGATCAGGAGTTGACTTTTTCGGGGGGTGGAGGTGTGGAGTATCGATTCAAGGAAAAATGGGGAGTGAACTTTGGCACCAGATTTCGTTATCTCAGCCGAGCTTTAACCGATTTCAAAGGTTCAAAAGATATAGTTGGTGCTGGCCTGGGCGAGCTGGATCTGCCCAAGGTTACGCTGGAAGTTTTCTTAGGCATCAATTATTATTTTGGAAAGTTGAAGGATTCAGATAAAGATGGGGTGCCGGATAGGGAGGACTTTTGTGCGGACACTCCTTTTGGGGCAATGGTAGATGGAAGAGGTTGCCCCCTGGACTCAGATTCTGATGGGATTTATGATGGGTTGGACAAATGTCCTCATACTCCACCGGGAACCAAAGTAGATGTCAATGGTTGCCCTCTTCAATAGGGGCAAATATCTTTTGCCATTTTTCGAGAGCATTAAATCAAAAGTTCACAAACTGACGGGTGTAGATAACCACCTGGTGGTTTGGTTTCTTAGGGGTATTGTGTGAAACCGACGGGAGAGGAGATTTTTGGACTGTTCACCTTTAGGTGAACCCAATTAGCATTTTGTCTTTTCCCGCAAAGCCGGATTCTATGGACAAGAAGTTCTCCGAAGGATTCATAAAACAGGTCAAGCTGAAGCTTGACACTCCAGTAAAATCTTTCCTTATTTGACTTTTTCAGAGACCTCTTTTAAAAGTCAGCTTAAAATAATTTGTAAGTTACCCCTAATGAGAGTGTTTCCTTGAAACGACCTTTTTTGTCAATCTCCTTATCATATAGTAACTGGGTATACAGCAAGACTGTGACATACCTGGCGATGGAGACAGAGATGATGTTCTCCCAGTTTAAATCCACTTCTTTCCACAAGTTCTCTTGAGGCGTCCCTTTCCGCTCCTCAGACTTTGAATAGAATAATGCTTTGTAGAGGGACAACTTTGAGGTATAAGAGATTCTCTCTGAGAAAGCAAGTTTCACATCGGTGACCGACTCAACCCCTCCATCGTTGGTGGAGTTGATTTCGGTTTTCCTTGCAACCGTGTCCGCAATATCCTCTGTGATGATCTGTCTTAAGGCCAATCCCAGCCGAAACAGAATCTCATTTTTCTCCGTCTTATAGAATTGTCTGGAGATTCCCCCTGATTCTGTTATCTTTTTAGGATTGATATATCTTTTCAGCCGGGGATAGCTGGCATCCAGAAACTGACTTTCAAACCTTAAAGCAAGATACGGATCCACCCAGGCCTTCAGGGTAAATCTGGCCAATGTTTCAATATCTATCAAGTCTGTGGATTTGATCGGTTTTGCCCACTTCTTTGTTTCCTGATTTTGGCTGTGGGTTTGACCGAAAGCCAGCTTAATGGTGGTCTTGGAGTTTAGCTTTTCTGAAAGTTGCTTTTCAAACCCAGAGTTGGCATTAGCCATCCAGGTGGCGTTACCCGCTTCGCCACCAGCCCAATTGTCTGAATAGGAGTTTTGAGTTAAGGTCAGATTCAAATCCATATGTTTTTCCCAGGTTTCATCCGCCCATGAGGTGCCGAACAGAAATAAACCAGACAAAAGTAGGCAGACGGCAGTAGACAGTAAGCAGACGACAGACGGCTGTCTGCTATCTGCTATCTTATGTTTTTTCATTGCATACCTCCTCAGATAAGGTGAGAATTTTGGCATTTCAAAATCTATCTTTAAATCTTCTTTTGTCAAGAGCAATGATAAGAAAAAATGGCTTGCGAAATTAAATCAAAAGATTAAATTCTTCCTAAAGAAGAATATAGTTTGTTTAGCCGGATTTTCACACTAGAAATAACAGCTTATGCTTGTTGACAGACAAAATCAAACCTGACATTAGATCTGTAGGGGCGAACCTTCAGGTTCGCCCGGACGAGGTTTTCGAAGGATGTTTAAACCAATACAATCACAGGAGGTTAGAGTGCGATACTTAAAGATCGGTTTGATTTTCTTGATGATCGGCTTTTTTGCGCTCAGTGTTGTGCAAGCAGAGGAAGCACGTCTTTTGCGCTTTCCGGATATTCATAAGGATAGGATCATCTTCGTATATGCGGGAGATTTGTGGCTGGTTGGAGCGGAAGGGGGGATTGCCCGAAGGCTCACCTCCCATTTAGGCTCAGAGCTTTTCCCAAAATTTTCCCCTGACGGCAAGATGATCGCCTTCACCGGTCAATACGATGGCAACACAGATGTTTATATAATTCCGGCCCAAGGAGGTGAACCGAAAAGATTAACTTATCGACCTGGTTTTGAAAATCAGGCGGATAGATTCGGATTTGATGATATGGTCTTAGATTGGCATCCGGACGGAGAGAGGATTTTATTCCGTTCCTGGCGGGAAAGTTACAACTCCTGGTTTCAGAAGCTTTTTTTGATTGGAATAGACGGAGGTTTCCCTGAAACTTTACCCCTGCCCGAAGCCGGGCTCACCTCCTTTTCTCCAGATGGCACCAGGATAGCATATAATCGCATCTTCCGAAATTTCCGCACCTGGAAACGATACAAAGGAGGATTGGCACAGGACATCTGGGTTTATGATCTGAATCAGAACACCGTCCAGCAGATCACCGATTACGAAGGAACCGACACCTCACCCATGTGGTATGAGGACAAAATCTTTTTCGTCTCCGATCGGGACCGGACCGCCAACATCTTCTGTTATAAGCTTAACACCAAAAAGACCAGAAAGATCACCCATCATACCGATTATGATGTGAAATGGCCCAGCTTGGGTGTGGAATCGATCGTGTATGAAAATGGCGGGTATCTTTTTGTGCTTGACCTGAAAACTGAAAAGATAAAAAAGATATCAGTTCAGATTCCGGATGATAGGGTTCTAATTCGTCCGGAGTTTGTTTCGGTCAAAGACTACATTTGGGACTTCGGTCTTTCTCCGGATGGGAAACGTGCTCTCTTTTCTGCCCGGGGAGAGGTATTCACCGTCCCGGCGAAAAAGGGGAATACTCGTAATCTCACCAATACCAGCAGCACCCGGGAAAAAAATCCCATCTGGTCACCTGATGGAAAATGGATCGCCTATATGTCCGATCGCACTGATGAGGATGAACTATATATCATTCCTCAGGATGGAAAAGGTGAGGAGATAAGGATAACCACGGACGGACACTGTTTTCGTTTTGCCCCGGTTTGGTCACCGGACAGCAAGAAACTTTTGTTTGCAGATAAGGATTTGAAACTTTATTACGTGAACGTCCAGGACAAAAAAGTAATTTTGGTGGACAGCACCAAAAACTGGGAGATTGTAGATTATTCATGGTCTCCGGATAGCAGGTGGATCGCTTATGCCAAGCCCGCCAAAAATATGCTTTCCTCGGTCTTTCTTTATTCACTGGATAAGAAAAAAATCTATCGGGTGACCGATGATTTCACTGATGATACCGAGCCTGTCTTCGATCCGGACGGGAAGTATCTTTACTTTCTTTCCAAGCGCGATTTTAATGCCCAGATGGATCAATTCGATCCCAGTTACACTTACAATCAGATGACCAAAATCTATGTGGTAACCCTTCAGGCGGATAGCCTGTCCCCTTTCGCTCCCGAAAGCGATGAGGTCGAATCTTTGGAGGAAAGATGGAAAAGGGAAGAGGGGGAGGAAAAAGAAAAGGAAAAGAAGAGGAGAGAAGTCATCGAAGAGATTCGGATCGACATTCAGGGGATCCAAAAGCGAATAGTGGCAGTCCCCACAGATCCAGGGAACTTCTATGGACTTACCGCAGGCAAAGACAAGATATTCTACCTCTCCTTCCCTTCCTGGACGCTCACCGGCGGAAAGCCCGGTCCCAAAGGTAAATTGCATCTGTTTGATTTGAAGGAAAGAAAAGATCAGGTTTTGCTTTCCCCGGTAGATGGATATGATCTTTCTGCCGACGGTGAGAAGATCATTTACAAAAGCGGAAAACAGTTCGGCATTGTGGATGCCCAGCCAGGTTCCTGTAAGGTGGGCGATGGTGCTTTGAAACTGGATCAGATGCAGATGAGGTTGGATCGCCGGGAGGAATGGAGACAGATCTTCAATGAGGTATGGAGACGCGAGCGTGATTTCTTCTACGCTCCCAACATGCATGGAGTGGACTGGGGACTGATGCGCGCCAGATATGGAGAACTGTTGCCCCATGTGGCACACAGAACGGATCTGAATTACATCCTGGGAGAGATGATCGGCGAGCTCTGCTGCTCACACACCTATATAGCCGGAGGAGATAAGCCCAAAGTTGAACTGGTTAAAACCGGACTTTTGGGCATAGATTGGGAGCCAGATACTGTGTCAAAATTTTATCGGATTAAGAAAATATATCCGGGTCAGAACTGGAAGGAAAACCTGCGGTCTCCTTTAACTGAGCCCGGCGTGGATGTGGAGGAGGGAGAATATATTGTAGCTGTGGATAACAAAATTCTGCAGTATCCCACCAATCCATATAGCCTCTTTGAAAATACAGTAGGCAAGACAGTCACCCTGAAGGTGAACTCGAAACCTTCACTTGAGGATGCCCGAGAGGTAACGGTGAAACCGATAGAAAGCGAATATAGATTGAGATATCGGCACTGGGTGGAGACCAATCGTCGTAAAGTGGAGAAGGCCACAAATGGAAGGGTGGGATATATTTTTATTCCCAATATGGGAGGTGGGGGATTAAATGAATTCGCCGAGTCCTTCTTCCCTCAGATCAAAAAGGAGGGACTCATCATCGATGTGCGATATAATGGAGGGGGATTTGTCTCCGAGATGATCCTAGAAAGATTGAGCCGGGAGGTGGTAGGCATGGGCTGTTCCCGAAACGCCGGTGATTACACCTACCCTGAGATGACTTTGCATGGACACATGGTATGTATCGCCAATCGATGCTCCGCCTCGGACGGAGACAATTTCCCCTACTTTTTCCGCGAGTTCGGGTTGGGACCCATCATCGGCAAACGAACCTGGGGAGGGGTGGTGGGCATACGCGGATTTACTCCTCTGGTAGACGGAGGTTATGTAACCGTGCCGGAATTTGCACCTTTCAGTATGAAAGGCGAATGGATCATGGAGAATTACGGAGTGGATCCTGATATTGAATTGGATAATTTACCCGATCAGGTCATTTCAGGTCGCGACCCTCAACTGGAAAAAGCTATTGAGGTGATCATGCAGAAACTAAAAGAGGAACCCAAAAAGCTTCCGGAAAGACCACCTTATCCGGTGCGAGACTGAAAAATGACTTTCAATCACCTTCTTTTCAGGAGAATCTTCAATTGGGTGATCAAAAAAAGATACCTTTAAGAAATATCATTAATTTGTTTGCGTCTGATTGTTGAACTCCCAACTGTAGCGTCCGAGCTTGTCTCAGACGAAGGAAGCTTCTTGGCAAGAAAAAGTAAACTTTTCACAAAGAAAAGATGTATAAGAAAACTGAGGCATTCTTGTGGTGAAGAATTTGCCTTAGTAATGCTAATAGCTAAGTCTATGTTTCAAAGTCTATATTTTCTGTTGCCGCAATATTCCCTATCGAAAAACTCATGCCTTTTTGGCTTTTCTTTTAATCTTTTAACAAACAGGAGTCTCTTCATGAGGACTTCAAAAGCTCTTTTGATTGGATTGGTGTTGTTCGTTGTCTTCTTCAATGCTGCCTTAGCAGAAGAGGCGCGTCTTTTGCGGTTTCCGGATATACATAAGGACAAGATTGTGTTCGTGTACGCTGGGGACCTCTGGACAGTCTCCTCTGAGGGAGGACTGGCGCACAGGCTAACCTCATTTGTGGGCTATGAAGCTTTTCCCAAATTCTCGCCGGACGGCAAGCTCATTGCTTTTACTGCCGCTTATGACGGCAATGGGGACGTGTATGTGATATCAGCAGAGGGTGGAGAGCCACGGCGGCTCACCTATCGTCCGGGAAGAGGACAGCCCTCTGGCGGGCTGACTTTGGACGATTGGGTTGTCGACTGGTTTCCGAACGGCAAAGAGATTCTGTTTCGCTCTTCCCGTGATGCTTTTCCCACCAGCAAGCTTTTTCGCATAAGCTCAGACGGAGGATTTCCCGAAGCCTTAAAACTTCCTGAAGCAGGCTTAGCCTCATTTTCTCCAGATGGGAGCAAGATTGCATACAATAGAAAGTCTAGAGAATTTCGAACCTGGAAGCGGTATTATGGAGGCTTGGCACAGGATATATGGATCTATGACTTAAAAACTGATGCAGTCGAAAGGATCACCGATTGGAAGGGGACAGACAACTGGCCCATGTGGTATAACGACAAGATCTATTTTACCTCAGACCGAGAGCACACCCTCAACATATATTGCTATGATCTGAAAACCAAAGATGTCCGAAAGATCACCAATCATAATGAATATGACGTAAAATGGCCCGGTTTGGGTCCGGGTGCCATCGTGTATGAAAACGGGGGGTATCTTTACGTTTTGGATCTGGCAACTGAGAAGACCAAGAAGATTAAAGTAGAGGTTCCAGCTGAGCGCATTTTGACTCGACCGACCTGGGAGAAGGTAGGTGATTTAGTTATCGACTTCAGCCTTTCACCCTCTGCCAAAAGGGCTTTGTTCACTGCCCGCGGCGAGGTATTCACCGTGCCGGAAGAAAAAGGGGAAGTGCGTAACCTCACCCAAACGCCGGTTATACGCGAAATCTACGCCTCCTGGTCGCCGGACGGAAAATGGGTGGCGTATCTATCAGAGAGAACCGGGGAATATGAACTCTACATAAGGCCTCAAGATGGAAGCGATGCAGAGAAGCGCATAACCTATGATGGCGAATGTTACCGACTTCCTCCGGTATGGTCGCCAGATAGTAAGAAGCTTCTCTATTCAGACAAAAAGCTCCGGCTGTTCTACGTGGATATCGAAAAGAAGAAACCAGTGCTGGTGGATAGAGCCGAGGTTTCTGAAATTCACGATTACGTCTGGTCATCTGATAGCAAATGGATCGCCTATTCCAAAAATAACCCTGCCTATTTTGCCTCTATTTATCTCTATTCTCTGGATAAAGGAAAGATTTATCAGATTACCGGCGAGCTGACTGATGATTTCTCTCCGGTCTTCGATCCGGAGGGGAAATATCTGTATTTCATTTCCGCCCGTACCTTCAGCCCCACCTTCAGCGATTTTGAACGCACGGAGTATGTCTATCGCAACACCAGAAATATCTATCTGGTAACCCTGCAGGCGGATACCCTCTCTCCCTTTGCTCCGGAAAGCGATGAGGAAGAAGTCGAGGATGAAGAGGATAAGGAAGATGAGGAGGAAAAAGACGAGGATAAAGACAAGGACAAGGATAAGGATAAAAAGAAGGATAAGGACAAAGACGAAAAGAAAGTCAAAGATATTAAAATCGATTTCGAAAACATCGATCAACGAGTGGTCGGAGTGCCCATTAAATCTGGTAACTATACAGCTCTCACGGCCACAAAAGGGAAGTTGTTTTATCTGGCTATGCCTGCCATATGGGAGAGAGGGGAATCTGGAGGTGGCCAGAATGAACTGCGCATGTACGATATGAAGGAGAGGGAGGAAAATACGCTCATCTCAGGGATCAACAATTATGATATCTCGTCTGACGGCGAAAAAATAATCTACAAGAGTGGTAACACCTATGGTATCATTGACGCTAAAAAGGGAAGTAATAAAGTTGGCGACGGAAAACTGTCCACTTCAGGAATGGAGATGAAGGTGGATCCGGTGGGAGAATGGGAGCAGATGTTTGAGGAGGCCTGGCGATTGGAAAGGGACTTCTTCTATGATCCCAATATGCACGGGGTGGACTGGAAGGGAATGAAAAAACGATATGGACAGCTTCTTCCCCATGTGGGTCATCGATGGGACCTCACCTATATCATAGGGGAACTGATAGGGGAACTGACCACCTCTCATACTTATGTGGGAGGAGGTAAGATGCCAAGAAGCAAGCCGGTGAATATTGGGCTTTTGGGCGCGGATCTCGAACCGGATAAAAAGACTGGTTTTTATCGTTTCAAAAAAATATATAAAGGGGAAAACTGGAAAGATGACCGGAGAGCCCCACTTACCGAGCCGGGTGTGGACGTCAAAGAAGGGGATTATCTGATTACGGTAAACGGAGAAGAAGTGCGATATCCGGCTAACCCATATCAATATTTTGAGAAGACCGTTGACAAGCAGGTGAAAATCAAAGTGAACGAAAAACCTTCTGCTAAAGATACCCGGGAAGTAACGGTCAAGCCGGTGGGATCAGAGTACATGCTCCGCTATCTTGACTGGGTGGAGACCAATCGCAAGCGAGTGGAGGAAGCCTCAGGTGGAAGAGTGGGTTATATTCATGTGCCCAACACCAGCTTATGGGGGCTGAATGAATTCTCCCGCTCCTTCTATGCCCAGGCACGTAAGGAGGGATTGATCGTCGACGTCCGTTACAATGGCGGAGGCATGATCCCGGATATGTTTATGGAGCATCTTCAGAGGAAAATTCTGAGCCTGTGGTCTCCCCGGGAAGGATTGGTGGGTAGGACTCCCAATGTGGTGCTGCACGGACATATGGCTTGTATAATCAACGAATACGCTGGCTCCGGCGGAGACGCATTTCCTTATTATTTCCGGGAACTGGGATTGGGGCCTTTGATAGGCGAGCGCACCTGGGGTGGACTGGTGGGCATTTCACGTGGTCTGCCCCTCATGGACGGAGGTTACGTAACCTGTCCGGAATTTGCATTTATCAATCTGGAAGGGGAGTGGGATGTGGAGAATTATGGAGTGGATCCGGATATAGAGGTGGATAACCGACCCGATCTGGTTATCCAGGGAAAAGACCCTCAATTAGAGAGGACAATTGAGGAAGTCATGAAAAAACTAAAGGAGGAACCAAAGAAACTACCTCAAAGACCTGAATATCCGATTAAAAGGTAGACATTGTTCCGAATTCATGTGGCTTTACTGCGGATCTTTTCAACAAGGTAGGAATGAAATCATTCCCCTTTGATCCTGCGGTGTGAACGGTATGGTTCACACCTGCGGACATATCAGAGGTGCGATTCTAAAGCATTATTTCGTGGTGATTACACCGCGAACCAGAAAAGTTGCAAAAGTTGCGGGATAAGGGTACCCCGCAACAACAGCCGAATATCCGATTAAAAGATAGAATAGTATATTAGAGCTTTTGCCGTCATTTCTTTTATGTTCTGTCAGGAGCTACTCCTGACAGCGTGTCAGGTGTTTTCAGGATGACTGAGAATTGTCATTCTGACCCATATGGGGAAGAATCTCGCTTCCCAACCCGCATAAAACCAAGATTCTTCACTCCGCTTCGCTCCGTTCAGAATGACACAATTGGAGTTCTCGGTCACCCTGTTTTGACCTGACACAACCTGAAATGTAGGGGCATGTAGCTATCTATATGCCCCTATTTTATTATCACGAATTTTCCCACCTGGTTGTCTCCAGTCTCCCTATCCTCCACACTGAAAAGATATATCCCTGATACCACCGCCTGGGTGTTGCGGGAGATTAAATCCCACTCATCATAGGTGG
>Ga0209979_1000311_pt1 | contig 70759 bp, 57 predicted proteins | sample AnhtaG_FD_183114 | JGI IMG/M metagenome (GOLD analysis project Ga0209979, IMG submission 183114) | Deep subsurface microbial communities from Anholt, Denmark to uncover new lineages of life (NeLLi) - Anholt_01485 metaG (SPAdes) (version 2) | ecosystem: Environmental > Aquatic > Marine > Oceanic...
GACCTTGATGAAGAGCAGGCAGGCAAGGTGGCAGACGAGGCCAAGGCCCTGGGAAGCAAGGCTATCGTGGTGAAGACAGACATCACCGACTACGATGCTGTGGAAGCGATGGTGAAGAAGACAATAGACGAATTTGGCGCGGTAGATATCCTGGTCAATAACGTGGGCTGGGACCTGCAGCAGCTCTTTATCGATACCACACCCGATTTTTGGGACAAGATAATAAATATAAACTATCGGAGCGTGTTGAATTGCACTAAAGCGGTGCTGGGCCACATGATCGAGCGCAAGAGCGGCGTGATCCTAAGCACTGGATCCGATGCCGGGCGTATCGGTGAGTTTCGCGAGGCGGTCTATGGAGGCACCAAGGGAGCGGTGATCGCCTTTACCAAGGCAGTTGCCCGAGAGGTTGGCCGCTATAATGTGCGGCTTAATGTGGTGTGTCCCGGAGTTACTATCCCGAAGAGCGAGGATGAGTACGGTAAAGACAGCGGGTGGAAACTTTCGCGCGGTTTCTTCACCGATGAGATAATGGAAAAGATCGTCAAGGCTTACCCGCTGCGGCGGCTGGGGACGTCAGAGGATATCGGTAATGCAATGGTATTCCTGGCCTCTGATGCTGCCAACTTCATCACCGGGCAGACCCTCAGCGTCAGCGGCGGATATTCCATGATGTAGGCATAGTTTATGATGCACGGCTGTTGGCTGATGTCACTTCTCGCGAGTAGCGATCTTGTTCAGATAGATAGGTGACAGCCTACTGGCATTATGTGGCGCAATTTCACTTGTCATTGCGAGACTCATTACCGGCGAAACACCAATGGGCTAGCGGTGATGCGTCACTCGTATACTGGACGAGCACCAAGTGTTGACTTCATAATCGTTAGTTGGTAGAATGTACCTGGCTTTTATGGGTGGGGAATTTAAATAGCAGGACGGGGAGGGCAATACTATAATATGAATATGGCGGATTATGTAAAATGAAGGTATGGTCAAGGGGACTGGGAAAGCAGGCGTTATCTGCAGACTGGTATAAGACGGATTTGGAGCTGGATGGTAGGAGTCTCAAAGCTAAAGGGATCGTGCGCGACAAGGGGATTATCTGGGACTGTCAGTTTACATTTACCAAGGACGATATCCCCGGGCTATTGCATATGCTCCTGTCGTTTCCGGTGCTCCGCCTTTTTATCAGGAACATAAATTACGTGTTAACTTTTGGTTTCGAGCGATTTATTCTGCGGCGGGCGGGCAAGGAGAAGAGCAAGAGCAAGAGCGGTTCCTGAGTATCCTGAATAGAGAGGTGGTTTTCTAAAGTGAGGTTTTGGTCAAAAGGTCTGGGAGAGCGAGAACTGGTAATCGACTTAAGCAAAGGTAAACTGACAATGGAGGAGGGCAAGGTTCTTATGCGGGGCACCATTACTGAGCCGGTCTCTTGGAACTACGAGATAACACTGTTTAAAGAGGATGTACGCGGGATACTACGGGTCGCGCTTTCAATTCAAGGGATAGTTTATTTTATGAAGAATATAGCTGGCGTAGGTACTTATATAGGCAAGCTGGGTTCGAAACCGGCCGAGGCGAAACCGGCCGAGACCAAACCTGCCGAAGCGAAATCGGCCGAGACCAAACCGGAGGAGAGCGCCGCTTCCTGAGCAGCGCTCTCCTTTTTATTTACATTGCTTTCCATTTTCACTGCTGACAGCAGATTCCTGTTGCTTATAGATCACCCAAGAAAGACCATCGCGATAAGTCCGACCGCTGGCTTCAGCCCCTCCTTCGTAATGGAATAGTAGAAATATGGTCTGCCAGTAGCACCGCTGCTCTTTGTGATGGCATCCTTTTCCGGTCTACAATATCACTCTTCAAGCCTGATCATAACAATTACCGCTGTTCCCTTACCCAACTCCGATTCGATGCTCAGTGTACCACCAAGTAATTGAGCTCGCTCTCGCATACCCATAATACCCAACTTCCCCGCGCTGCTGAGGTCGCTTACCTGTGTTTGGGCTAAACCCTTTCCATTATCGACGATGGTCATCTTTATTTTCCCCGCCCCCGACTCCAATCGGATCACTACTTTTGATGCCTCGGCATGTCGCTTAACATTGCCCAGGGCCTCTTGGCCGATACGGAACAGTACCAACTGGACCTCGTGTGGCAAGTCCTGCCTTTGCATGTCTAGCTGAACATCAGCGTCGATGCCATCTTCTGTAATTAACTTGTCGGCCATCCATTCCAGCGCCGCTACCAGACCCATATCATCCAGTATGGCCGGCCGTAACTCCTGAGCATAGCGCCGCAAGCTGCCCAAAGTATCCACAGCTAAATTATATACCTGATTCAACTTCTCCCGAACTGGCTCAGCTAGCTTATTCTTGGGGTCGGAGGCTATAGCATCTAGCTGGTGTGTTAGTAGCAATAGGGATTGACTGGTGTCATCATGCAGGTCTCGAGCGATACGCTTGCGCTCCTCCTCCTGGGCCACCAGAATTTTCTGGAGGTAGAAGTGCATACTATCCCTCATCTTCCTTTCCTCGGTAACATCTCTAGCGATAGCCTGGACACCAGTGGGCTGCCCGTTTCCGCCTCCAGTGATCAGCCTGATCGCTACCTCGATGATCGCCTTTACCCCATCCTTCCTGATTATCTCTAGCTCGAAGCGCTGGCCAGCGGTTGCGCCCTCTATCTGCCTTCGTTGCATCTCCATCGCAATATCGAAACTCGCCGGTGTCAGGTATTGCCGGATGTTCATTGTAGCAAGCTCATCGACTGTATAACCGGTGAGATCCGACGCCGCCTGATTGACCTCAAGGATACGGCCCTTTAGGTCACGAATGAAGATAGCCTCGCTGGCGCTGTCAAATAGGTCGCGGTAGCGCCTTTCCGACTGCTTAACTGCTTCTTCTGCCTGCTTGCGCTCGGTGATGTCCTGTAAGGTCTCTATCGCCCCAACAACATTTCCCTCATGGCCTCTCAATGGCGCTGAGGTGAAGAAAAGCCATTTCCCGATCTCTCCTAACTGGGGGAAAAAATCTTCAGCCTCGTATGCTCCCTCTATAAGAGCGGATTTGCTATATTTGACGCCGTAATACTTGGCTATCTCTTCCTCTGGTACTTTATCCACCACAATGTCAGCCATGACCAGTCTCTCTTTGGGATAGAAAGGTGACCATTGTCTTTTAGTACCAATCACTTCACTTGCAGAAATACCGGTGAGATTCTCACAAGCCTTGTTCCAGTGGGTGATTCTGTGCTCCTTGTCTATCACGAAGGTCGGTACCGAGTTTCCCTCGACTATTTGTGACAGCTCACTCTCACTCTCCTTTAGCATCTTCTCTGCCCACTTACGCTCGGTTATGTCTCTGGACATTTCCTGGACAGCCACCGGTTGCTCGTCTTCGGTGATTATACTGATCATCGTCTCGATAATCGCTCTCGTTCTATCCTTTCTGACCAACTCCAGTTCATAGCGCTGGCTGGCGGTTTCGCCCTCGATCTTTCTTTGTTGCATCTCCATCGCAATATCGAAACTCTCAGGTGTCAGGAATTGCCGGATGTTCATACTAGCAAGCTCACCGACTGTGTAACCGGTGAGGTTAGACGCTGCCTGATTGACCTCGAAAATGTTGCCCTCTAGGTCGCGAATGGTGATAGCATCGCTAGCGCTGTTAAACAGGTCTCGGTAGCGCCTTTCCGACTGCTTAACCGCTTCTTCTGCCTGCTTGCGCTCTGTGATGTCTCTCAAGACCACAGCGTAGCTAGGTTTGCCTTTATAGATAACCTCCCGGATGCTAACCTCAATAGGAATCCCACGCCCGTCCGCTCCCGGGTGCACGAATTCCCAGAGTCTAGGTATCTCCCCTCCGGCTGAGACCTTTTCAAAGATTTGTCTTGTCTGCTCTTGGTTCTCCGGTGGAACGAGTTTCCAGTAATTTTCGCCGATTAGCTTATCAGCAGGTATTCCTAAAATTTCAGCCCATCTTCTATTGGCAAACTTTATCCGATTGCCACGGACAATCATATATCCTTCCGTCATATGATCGACTAGAGCCCGGTATGTCTCCTCCGACTCCCGTAGTGCCTCCTCCACCTGCTTATGCTTGATCTCTAATGCTTCCAATTCGGCAATTCGTTGCCGCAATGTTACCAATTCATTCATGAGTTGGTCTTTGGTTTCATCCTTATCCTGTCGAGTGCGGGTCATAACTACCTCTTACGGGCTATTTTAATCAAGGGCCGCCATCGGTTAGCCTCCTTTTTGGATACCTAAGGCAGATCCTCCAAGGTAAGCCGGCCTTCCCTTAGCCCTTTAACTATCGCCTCAGTACGCGAAGCGACATCCATTTTGTTAAAGATACTGGATAGGTGAGCTTTTACGGTACGGACACTGAGAAAGAGTTCCTTGGCTATATCCTTATTACTCATGCCTCTGGCAGCCAATTCTAAAACCTCTAACTCCCTGTCGCTAAGTTGTTCCTCTGTCCTGTGTTCACCGCCCTGCGCCCGCGCCCGTACGCCGTATTTTAGAACCTTGGCGATTATTGCAGGATGAAGTACTGACTCACCCGCGCTCACAGTACGAACAGCATCGACTAGCGCCTGGCCCCGAGCACTCTTTAGCAGGTAACCAGCTGCTCCTGCTTCCAGCAAGCCGATTACATAGCGGTCATCATCATAGGCGGTTAGGATCAGCACCGCGGTAGTAGGGCTTATCTCCCTGATACGCTTGGTTGCCTCGATTCCGTTAAGCTTTGGCATCACGATGTCCATTATCACTATATCTGGCTTCAACTTAGAACTTAGCTTGACTGCCTCTTCTCCATCACCTGCCTCACCCACTACCTCTATATCTCTGTGACGTTCAAAGGTATTTCGCATTGCCTCTCGCAGCATCGGATGGTCATCGGCGATTACTATCCTGATCTTTGTCATCGGAGTCCTCAAATCGAGTCCTTTTAGAAAAGCCGCTTTGTATTTTTCCCCCAGGTTGATTTTACTGCATCAGGGCCTATTGTGGCAACAGAATTCCTTTTCTCCCTATCTGCACCGCGGACTTTAGTACATCCGCCACTGTACTTCTGGCCATACTTAAAATTGGGCCAAAGGCTGCTGATTGGTGCCCGAAAGGTCGATGACTGATAACCCAGAAGCTGGTATTGTGAACATAGGAATAGGAGGAAAATGTAGATAAAGGAGAATGAAAATGGTTACGCAAAATAAAACTAAACATAAGGTGAAAGTGGTCAGAGAGGGAAAAACAGAGGAGGAGAAAGGTATCAAGATTGGTGCCCTAACCAAGGAGGTGGCTAAGCTTATAGAGCCAGAAGGGGCGGTGAAAACAGGAGAGCCCATTGCTACAGAGGTTCTCCAGGGAAAAGAGGTGATACTGGCAATACTGGAAAGGGCCGCTGAAGAGAGCGAGTTCCTGGCCCGTCTGGCTGATGACCCCAGTGAGGCTCTTGCAGAGTACTACACCTTAACCTCTGAGGAGAGAGCCGCGCTGGCCAGCGGCGATATAAAGAAGATCGAGGGTTGGGTTGGCAAGCTGGATAAGCGACTGGCCACCTGGCTCTGGTGCCGGTTGAGCCAGGAAAAGTGGTAGATAACGAGGTGTAAGAATGGTGAATACTTCAGCAGTGCAAGATACTCAAGTGCTCGAGCCGGAGCACGAAGCTACTTTTGAGGGGCGATTAAGTGAGATTTTATCCACTTATAATGGCAATGAAAGCGAGCTTATTCCGATCCTGCAGAAAGTCCAGCAGGTATTCCGCTATGTGCCTGAATTTGCGATAAAGAAGATAGCCAAATTCCTGCGCCTGCCAGAGGTCACTGTCTTTGGAGTAACAACCTTCTATGCCCAGTTCAAGCTTGTCCCGACGGGTCGAAACATTGTTAAGGTGTGCCGAGGGACTGCCTGCTATGTACGCGGTGGCACCCGCATTCTTCAGGAAGTAGATAAACAACTGGGTATAAAGCCTGGCGAAACCACACCAGATCTTGAATACAGTGTGGAGACTGTAGCTTGTATCGGTGCCTGCGCGCTCTCACCTGCTATGGTAATTAACGATCATGTTCATGGCCGGCTAACACCACAAAAAGTGAAAGCTATTTTGGATAGCAGCAGATCTAAGGGCCCAAAGGATGAATAGACTATTTAACAGTTGGAGGAGCTGTGATTAACTTTAAGGAGCTTCAAGGCAACGCGGTATCGCAGTGGGATGCCATGCAACGCAGCGAAAGTCCTCGCATCTTGGTAGGTATGGGAACCTGTGGCATAGCAGCAGGTGCGGAAGATGTTATAGGGGCACTCACCGAAAAACTAGCTGAGTGTAATGTTCAAGCGGATATTACCCATGTTGGCTGTATAGGCCTATGCTTTGCCGAACCACTAATCGAGGTAATTATGCCAGGCAAACCGAGCGTATTCTATGGTAATCTTACACCCCAGCTTGTATCTGAAATCGTTGAGGACTATTTAATCGCCAACAATCCACGTGCCGATCTAGCTCTGGGTACCCGTGGCGAGGGGACTTTAAAAGGCATTCCCAAGCTATTTGACCTACCGGTGCTCAAGCCACAAGTCCGCATCTCCTTACGTAACTGTGGCAATATTAACCCAGAAAACATCGATCAGTATATCGCTAATGGTGGCTATCTGGGCTTGGTCAATGCCGTAAAAATGAACCCCGGGGAAGTGATTGACGATGTCAAGAACTCGGGGCTACGTGGCCGCGGTGGTGCCGGTTTTACCACCGGGGTTAAGTGGCAGTTCTGCCACGATGCGCCAGGTGATACTAAGTATGTAATATGTAACGCTGATGAAGGTGACCCAGGAGCATTTATGGATCGAGCACTCCTTGAAGGCGATCCACATTCTGTACTGGAAGGAATGCTCATTGGTGCCTATGCCATAGGTGCTACAGAAGGTTATATTTACATCCGAGCCGAGTATCCGTTGGCGATTAAGAGGCTCAGGGTTGCCATAGAGCAGATGAGTGAATATGGGCTATTGGGCGATAACATTTTAGGCTCAGGATTCAACTTCCACCTTAAGATGAAAGAGGGGGCAGGTGCTTTCGTCTGTGGTGAGGAGACGGCACTTATGGCTTCCATCGAAGGTAGCAGAGGGATGCCCCGCTCCCGGCCCCCTTTCCCTGCCCAGTACGGTTTGTGGGGAAAGCCAACGAATATTAACAATGTGGAGACCTGGAGTAATGTCTCAGCCATCCTAGAGAAGGGTGCCAAGTGGTATGCGAGCTATGGTACCGAGAAGAGCAAGGGCACAAAGAATTTCTCTCTGGCGGGTAAAGTCATCCGTACAGGGCTCATAGAGGTTCCGATGGGGATTACCCTACGCGAGATCGTCTATGACATCGGTGGAGGCATCCTTGGAGGCAAAAGACTCAAGGCGGTTCAAACTGGCGGCCCATCAGGCGGTTTCATACCAGAAGATTTAATAGACCTTCCGGTTGACTATGAATCGTTAGCGAAGGCAGGTTCGATAATGGGCTCCGGAGGGATGGTGGTTATAGATGAAGACACCTGTATGGTCGATATGACTAGATTTTTCCTTACCTTCACTCAGGCCGAGTCCTGCGGTAAATGTATACCGTGTCGTTGGGGAACCAAACAAATACTAGATATTCTGGAGGACATAACAAATGGGAAGGGTAGATCGGGGGATATTGAATTGTTGCAGGAACTAGCTGAATCGGTTAAGGACGGTTCGCTATGCGGTTTAGGTCAAACAGCACCCAATCCCGTACTTACTAGCATTCGTTATTTCCGGCATGAATACGAGGCACATATAAATGAGAGGCGATGCCCGGCATTGGCCTGTACGGAGTTGATCTTGTTCTATATCAATCCAGATAAGTGTCAAGGTTGTGGTATATGTCTCAGGGCGTGTCCGGACGATGCCATATCCGGTGGTAAACGGATGGTGCACATTATAGATCAGAATGAGTGTATCAGGTGCGGTACTTGCCTCGAGGTTTGCCCGACCCGGTTTAGTGCTGTGTCGAAGGTTTCCGGCGAGGAAGTAACGGTTCCAAGCGAACCCATTGCGGTTACGGGAACGAAGTCAGCTGTAGGGACCACCAGTGGATCTTCTGCTGAATGAGGTATGCGATGTCGGAAGTGAGTACATTACTCAAAACGCGAAAGATTACATTAACTGTCGACGGTCAGCAGGTAACAGCAAGTGAGGGCATGACGGTGCTGGAGGCAGCCCAAAGCGCGGGCATATTCATCCCGACCCTCTGCTATGACCCCGACCTCAATCCCTACGGAGCCTGCCGACTCTGTGTGGTTGAGATCGAGGGAATGCGTGGCTTGCCCACTTCCTGCACCACCCCGGTTGCCGACGCAATGGTGGTACATACAGAGACGCCAAGGGTAAACCAGTCACGACGAATCACTATGGAACTCATCATGGCCAATCATCATGGTGATTGTCTAACCTGTGCTAAGAACCAGCAGTGCGAGTTACAGAAGATCGCACGGTATCTGGATATCGATCAAGAGCACTTCGACCAGCTGCGAAAGGGGACACAAGTCCTTCCTATCGACCGCAGTCATCCGGCGTTCGAGCGAGACCTCAATAAATGCATCCTGTGCGGCAAATGTGTACGTGCCTGCCACGAGATAGCCGGCGTCGGTGCTATTGGCTTAGCCTTCCGAGGCTACTCGGCGAAGGTGGCAACCGCGGGCGATAAGCCGATACTGGAGTCGATTTGCGAATCCTGCGGCGAGTGCTTGGCAAGGTGTTCTACCGGGGCCCTGGTTCCCAAGCGTGAAAAGCAAGCCTCGCGTGAAGTCAAAACGATCTGTCCCTATTGCGGAGTTGGCTGTTCGCTGTATTTAGGTATTCGCGGAAACGAAATCGTTACCGTGAGGGGAGATAAGGACAGCCCGGTAAACCACGGTGGTCTCTGTGTCAAAGGACGCTTTGGTTTCGACTTCGTGAAACATCCGGACAGGTTGACCAAGCCAATGATTAGAAACGAGGGTCGGGGCAAGGATATAAAGGTTGATGGCAATTTCCGTGAGGTCTTCCGCGAGGCCAGTTGGGATGAGGCACTAGGGCTGGTGGCCGAGAGGCTTGCGCAGATCAAGGAGAAACACGGGCCGGATAGCATCGGGGTGCTGAGTTCTGCCAAGTTCACCAACGAGGAGAACTATCTAGCGCAGAAGTTCGCTCGCGCCGTGCTGGGTACCAACAATGTCGATCACTGCGCCCGTCTGTGTCACGCCTCAACGGTAGTTGGTGCCATAGCCGCCTTCGGCGACGGGGCTATGAGCAACTCCATTGCTGATTTTGCCAAGTCCGATCTCCTCTTCATAATCGGCTCCAATACGACCGAGTGTCATCCCATTATCGGACGCACCATCCGCCAGGGGGTAAAGTTCCGCGGCACAAAGCTTATCGTTGCCGATCCACGCGCCATTGAGCTTTCCAACCTGGCTACGATTCGCCTGCCCCATAAACCGGGATCGGATGTGGCCTTGCTCAACGCCATGATGAACGTGATTATCTCCGAGGGCTTGCATGACTCCAAGTTCATTGAGGAGCGCACCGAGGGCTTTGAGGAACTCGCAAAGACTGTCAAGGGTTACACTCCTGAGATAGCCGAGAAGATAACCGGTGTTCTCCAGGCTGATATCGTGGAGGCGGCTCACCTTTTTGCCTCTGCCGAGAGAGCAGCGATACTCTATGGTATGGGGATAACCCAGCACATCACGGGCACAGATAATGTCAAGAGCATAGCCAACCTGCTTATGCTGACCGGTAATATGGGACGTGAGGGAACAGGATTCAGTCCATTAAGAGGTCAGAATAATGTCCAGGGAGCGTGTGACATGGGTGCCCTCCCCAATGTCTACCCCGGCTATCAGAAGGTAGATGATCCCGATGTCAAGCTCAAGTTCGAAAATGCATGGGGATGTTCCTTAAGAGAAAAACCTGGACTGCCGGTCACCGAGATGGTGGAGGCTGCCTACCAGGGTAAGCTCAAAGCCATGTATGTGATGGGCGAAAACCCTCTGATGAGTGAACCTTCTTTGGACCATGCGAGGGAGGCGATAAAAGATCTCGAATTCCTGGTGGTTCAGGACATATTCCCTACTGATACGGCAGTTGTTGCTGACGTTATATTACCCGCCGCCGTTTTTGCTGAAAAGGATGGCACCTTCACCAATACCGAGAGGCGGGTGCAAAAGCTGCGGAAGGCCGTTGACCCACCTGGAGATGCCAAGCCGGATTGGGAGATCCTCTCAGCGCTGGCGGAGAGGATGGGGTATACCTTTGATTACCAGGGTACAGAGAAGATAATGGAGGAGATTGCCTCAGTTGCTCCCATCTATGGCGGTATCCACCACGATCGGCTGGATGAGTATGGCCTGCAATGGCCATGCCGTGAGAGGGGACATCCAGGAACCCCCATGCTTCACCAGGGCCAGTTCACCCGCGGCCGTGGCAAATTCCACGCCATTGAATACAAACCTCCAGCAGAATCGGTATCTGAAGGGTTCCCTCTCATCCTCACTACTGGCAGGGTGCTGGAGCACTGGCATACCGGCAGCATGAGCCGGCGGTCTGAAGTGCTGGAAAAGCTTCATCCCGGTGGCAAGGTTGATATCCACCCCGATGATGCTCTCAACCTCGGCATCGTGGATGGTGACTTGGTGACCCTGGCTTCGGAGCGAGGGAAGATAGAGACTGAGGTTCACGTTACAGATAAGACCGCACCAGGGCTTGCTTTCATGGCCTTCCACTGGAGCGAGTCGCCGGCGAATATTCTAACTAACAACGCCCTGGATCCGGTGGCAAAGATACCCGAGTTCAAGGTATCCGCGGTAAGGGCAGTGCTTGCGGTACTCGATAGAGCGACTCAAGACAACGACTTCTTCGCTCGACTGGCGGAGAATCCCGCCGAGGCGCTGAAGGAATACGATCTCACTCCTGAGGAAAAGGCTGCCATTGCCAGTGGCGATATACGCAAGATCGAGTCATGGGTGGGCAAGCTGGACGAGCGGCTCCGAACGTGGCTCATCGCTAGGTTGCAGCAGGAAAAGTGGTAATATCGGCTGGGTGGAGTCCAGAGTTAATAAACTGGATGACCCTCAGGAGCATGGCTTGCCCAGAGGTTAGCCTCAAGTAAATAAGGACACATAACGTCAGAAAGTTTGGCCCTGCAAACATGTTTTCTGCTTGTTTGATCTGGGAAGAGAATTAACAACATACTGGTTTCACACGTCACATCAGCATCCCATCCTAACCCCACTCTTTGCAAAACATCCCCCTAAGCATTACAATGGCATAGGTCGAGAGCCCAGGAGTTGATACCTTGCTCCCCTGCACGTATGCAAAATCTACTCACTAACTTAGAGTAAGGAGACTCTGGGTCACACGTACCGCATGGATATTATTAGGAGGTTGAGCGATGGCAAAGGAAGACGTGTACAAAAAGCTGGCAGAGATGATAAACAGGGAAGACCCGCATGTGGTTGGCCTATCGGTGACACCTGCATTATTGAAGCTCCTTAGCCTTCAATTCACCCCCGAGGAGGCTCAACTTGCTCTCCAAATAGGTCTCACCGGTGGAACACTGGACCAGCTTTCAGCAAAGGTGGGCATGAACAAGGACAGACTTAAGCAAATGCTCCACACTATGGCGAATAAAGGCACAATGTGGATCGACCCAGGCAAGGAGGACCCGATATACCGGGTCCTAGGGAGTTGTGCGCCGGGCCTCACCGAGACCGGCCTCTTTGGAGGTATCAGATTTCCGTATGATGTGGAATTAGGTAAAGCACTGCACCAAGTCCAATACGAGTGGGCCAGGGATAGGCTCTGCACATTAGGGTTCCCTTTTGCACCGGTCTGGGCTCATCCGAACGTGCTGCCCGATGACGCCCGTCCCGAGGAGAACCTCGCCGATTTTCTAAAGGGACAAGATTACTTCAGTGTGTCAACCTGCCCCTGCCGTCTCTCACATTGGCTCGTTGAACCCGGAAACCATTGTCAGCACATGCTGGAGACATGCCTCCATGCAGGGGATACCGCCCGATGGTGTGTGGAGCATGGTCTGGGCCGCGAGCTCACTTTGAATGAGGCCCTTGAGTTGCTGAACAAGGCAAATGCGGATGGCCTGGTTCACACCATCAACATAGAGGGCTTCATATGCAATTGCTGCACCGACTGCTGCCCCTTGTTCATAGGTTTCCACCAATTGAACACCAAAACAATGGTTCCGTCGCCGTTTATCCCGCAGGTCAAGGAGGAGGAGTGCAATGCCTGCGGGGACTGTGAGGATATTTGCCCGGTAAACGCGATGAAGGTTGATAAAATAGCCGAAGTTGATGTGGATACATGCATCGGATGCGGTGTATGTGTTACGCACTGCCCTATGGAGGCTCTCGCCCTTGTAAGAAGGCCTGAAGATAAGCAAGTCGAGATGCCAGATGAGGTTAAGCAGCATGTGGGATGACGACGGTAGAGCCACAACGACATAGGGCAAACTGGTGACAGTTCAATAAAGCGGGGTTATGCAAGCAAAATAAGGCGCTGATGTATGGTATCGAGGTGACGGTCGACACATGGAGACAATTGGTAAATTAACCAAGGAAAGTATAAAGAGCTCGTTGATGAGGTCATAGCGGGGTAAATGATTAACACCGAATAGGGGAACATATGTTGCATTAGCTTCCAAAGGAGTTTCGCATATCCCTAATTAACTTGGTATATCAAGATGAAGGTCTTAACAATATTAACCTCCAGGCAGATACTAAGAAGCCACACAAGGAGACATCTAAATAATCTATAAGTAACGGAATCAGGGGGGTAATCATGCTAACTAAATATGACGAGTTTCTTTGCCACCAGACCGTTTCCACCTTTGACTCCATAGAGAACAGCGCTCGAGAATGGACTGAGCGGGTATGGGTCGTAGTCTACGACACTTCAGGGGAATCCCTCTTGATCGCAGGCGTCGGCATGTATGCCAACCGGAACATCATGGATGCCTTTGCCTGCCTGAACATCAAAGGTGAAACGCAATACAACGTCAGGGCTTCTCGTGAACTTCGTCCGGCAATCGATGATGTCAAAGTTGGCCCCTTTTCTTATGACATAATCGAGCCACTAAAGCGGGTGAGACTTACCCTGGGTGAGAACGACTACGGTCTAAGCTTCGAGGTAGACCTTGAGGGCACAATGCCTCCTCACGAGGAAGAATCGCAGTTGGCCAAGGCACGGGGCCGGGTGCTGGAAAACATTGTTCGCTACGTGCAGGGAGGCAAGGCCAGCGGATGGATAAAGGTCGAAGGCAAGCGCTACGAAATAAGCAAGGAGAACTGGCGTTGGTTGAGAGACCACTCCTGGGGTATCAGGCGAGGTGGTGGTGTACCAGAAAGCGGCGTTCAGCCAGGGGAAATACCGATAGGCTATCTGCACAACTTCAGCTTCATGCAGTTTGACGATTTTGGCATCTCACACCATACCAGGGAATCTTGGGACAGCAAGACCCTTCTGTTCTCCGGAGCAGTCTTCTATCCCTACGGAAGTGGGAAAGAGGAACTCCCGCTGATTAACATTGAGCACAACTATCGGTTCCGCCCTGACCTACGTCGAATAACAGGAGGTACCCTTATATTCAATGCCGTCGACGGTTCTAAGATTGAGATCTCGATGCGTGCCCTGGCCTTCTGCTGCCTGAAACCGGGCGGATATTTTGGTCACCGAGGGTTTGTCCATGGGCTGTGGATGGGTCCGTCTTATCTCAATGGCTACAAGCTCGATCTCACTGATCCCGAAGTAGTGCGCGAAATCTCTTTCCTGGATGAAGTGATGTGCGAGATGCGTTGTGGCGATAAAATTGGCTATGGGATCATCGAGCTGGTGATCGTGGGGAAATATCCCAAGTATGGCTACCAGGACTGGGAACCCACGGCTGACCCTAGCTACATCTCGGGGAATGTGGCTAGCGACAGCGGGGGATAGGGATCTTTGATTGCATTTTTTAATGTTTGGTAGAAGACTGAAAGCTTTATCTCGCCGATTTGGATACTGTGAAGGGCATCTCTTTCCTTAACTAAGGCTACTAAGAGAGGGGGTAGGAAATGCTTTCGAGAGAAGTTGACCTAGCTGATATGCAGTCAAGGCTCACCGCCTGGCTGCAGCAGAATATGCCTCTGGCACGGAACCTTTCCATATCGGGCATGGAAAGGTCGGGTGCAGGGCTCTCCAATGAGACCTTTCTCTTTGACCTTAAATGGCAGGAGGCTGGACAACAAAGGTCGGAGAGCATGGTGCTTAGGTGCCCTCCCAAGGACTACCCAGTTTTTCCCGAGTATAACCTGGGCAAGCAGTTCCATGTCATGGAGTGTCTGCAGGGGACAAATGTACCAGTGCCCCGGGTTTTCTGGCTGGAGGAGGACGAGAAGGTGCTCGGCACCCCCTTCTACATCATGGGCCGTATCGATGGAGTTATCCCCCCTGAGTACCCACCATACCACTCATTTGGGGTTTATTATGATGCCACTCCGCAGCAACGGGCGAAAATGTGGTGGGGCTCTTTGGAAGCTATGTCCAAAGTTCATCTGCTCGATTGGCAGAACCTGGGGTTTTCTCTCCTCGGCATCCCTAAGAGTGGTACTGGTCCCCTTGACCAGCAACTGGAATACTGGGAGGATTTCCTCAACTGGAGGAAGGAAGAGCCGCAGCCGATCCTGGAGGCGGCTCTTGATTGGCTTAAAGAGAAGCGGTATACCCCGAAGCATGTAACCCTGTGCTGGGGCGATTGTCGAATGCCCAATACCATCTACAGCCCAAGTGGCGATGTTTTGGGGGTACTGGACTGGGAGATGGCATATCTCGGGGACCCAGAGTCCGACCTGGGTTTCTTCCTATTCCTCGACTAGCAGCATAGTGAGGGCTACGGCATCCCCCGCCTGGATGGCTCTCCGGGGAAGGAAGAGACGGTGCAGCGCTATCAAGAGCTCACCGGCTGGAGGGTAGAGAACCTTCTCTATAATGAGGTGCTGGCTGCCTTTAGGGCCGGGGTGGTCATTTTAAGCGTATTCAAGAACTTCAATAAAATGGGCGTCGCTCTCCCTGCCGAAGATATCGAGCTCAATAACCCGTGCACCCAGAGGCTAGCTGAGCTGTTGAACTTACCTGCTCCGGGCGAGGCCAAGAGGGAGACGACCAGGATCGAGGATGTTACCGTGTCCGTCCAGTTCCATCTCACCGGGCCTGGTGGCAGTGACTGGTATCTGGTATCGGATAGGGGCAAGGGGACTCGCAGTGAGGGTACAGCGGAGAACCCCGACGCTACCCTCACCGTCTCAGCCGAGGACTGGGATGCCATTCAGAAGGGAGAGTTGGACCGCCTGCATGCCTGGACAAGTGGCAAGCTGAAGATTGAGGGCGACATGACCTTGCTGCTGCAGCTTGAGGACATGATCTCGAAGTTTAGCGGGGCTGGCTAGTTATCAACTTCAGGGTTATTGAATAAAGGAAAGGGAAAAAAGAGGATCATAGCTGGAAGGGGGTTGCCATAACACAAGACCTAGAAGACAGACTCAGAGTGCTCGAGGATATCGAAGCCATCAAGAGATTGAGGGCTACCTATTGCTACCTGGTGGATGCCGGAGTAGCGGGGGATCCCTCCAAGCTGGATGAGCTCTTAGAGCTATTCACCGATGACGCTTGGGCAGAATACGGTGACTATGGGACATTTGAAGGTAAGGAGGCTCTCCGCCAGTTCTTTAAGGAGTTGATCCCGGGGGTCCTCTCCTACTCCGCCCACATGGTACATAACCCGGTAATCGAGGTGGAGGGGGATAGAGCGAAAGGGAAGTGGTATTTCGAGGCTGCCTGTACCTTTAGTATGGCGAACCGGGCGACGTGGGCGCAGGGGAAATATATTGAGGAGTATGTGAAAGTAGAGGGGATATGGAAGTGGAAGTCGCTAAAGGTTGTTTTCGATTACTTCACCCCATTCGATGAGGGATGGGTCAAAACGAAAGACCTCATCAGGCAGCTTTTCCCTGAAGCGGGGGAGCAATAAGCCCTCTCTGCTCCAGGTCTTGGGCAACATCGTTTAGCGCAAGGCTCTCCAGGTTTGCCCTGGTTTGGAGACCGGTAGCTACATCCCATTGCCTGAGCTGGTAATACTCTTCTTTCATCCTTTCAAATTCTTCCCTTTCAACAACGGCACCCTTTCGGGATGTTACCTTTCCACCTCTCCCCGGCACCAGACATTCGGGGTTCGCCTGATCATATTCTAATGGCGAAGTGAAAAAATGATCCGGTAGATTATCGAACTCTCGCCCCCGGTGACCTTCTCTGACCAGTATGGCCCTCTGTAAATTAAAGACCCTATCACCTATTCCGTAGAGCCCCTCCTCACTTACCTCCTTACCAGTAATGGCGGAGAGAAGCTTACTTTCCAGGGTGGGGTCACCCACATGGTCATCGGTGTTTTCAAGGTCAGTGATAGGCCACAGGAAGTTACAGAGAATAAGGCACTCGATCGCATACTGTCGGTCCTGAATACTCTTTGTCGCCAGGGCTTTACCATCATAGGTGGTGAAATCAGATGCCAGCTCGCTACCCCAGAATCTCTTGGCGACGGCGCGAACAACATCCGAGGTAATGTAAGTAAGCCCCATGGTCCCGGCAACCCATCTGGCTAGTAGTAAGCCCACTTCATGTACTTGACTTATGGGTATTCTCGGCTCCATAGCATATAAGAGTGCGTTGGTAATATATAGCCTTGGTCCATATGGGTGATATCCGGGTTCGGCGAGATAACCTGCAACCCCGATCTGCTCATTGGCGCCTGACCCCACCATATCTGCAGCCTTAACTATTCCTCGAGCTAGAATGTCCCCAAAACCTTCACGCAGAGATACCTTTCTTAGAAGGGTCTCTATGAATTCCATACTTCCCAATTTTGATATAGGGATGCCGGTATTTTCATCGGTTAGGATGCCAGCGCTATAACACCCGTGGAGCCAGCTAATCATCAGGTCAATGTCTACTGCATCGAGCCCGTAGTCGTCACAGAGCTTAGTGGCAAAAAAGGGAACGTCATTCCATTCTCCGTAGTATCGCTCCGCCCAGGGCTGATAAAAAAAGGCTGAATGGCATATAAATTTCCCCTTCTTGCCATCTGCCGCCTCATAGGTTCTCCTGGGGCACCTGCCAAGGCAGCCATAGCAAGGTTCCTTCTTCATTTCGGGCCCTGGTATTGTTCTCAATCCCAGTATTGGGTCTCTTGACCACCGGCTGAGGTATTCCCAACCGGGAAATGGGAAGGCTCTTCCCAGCCCACGGTAGTATTTGATCAGCTCTCGTAACCTTTCCGGTTGGGCGACTTTAACACCCCTCTTAGCACCATTTACCACAATAGCCTTTAGCCGCTTGGAACCCATGGTAGCCCCCAGGCCTCCTGAGCAACTAGCATCATTGTCGGCAAGAAGACTAGCCATGATTGCCATATTCTCACCAGCTGGACCAATGGCTACAACTCTAGCGGAGCTTCCAAGTTCGCCCTTCAGGATCTCCCTTGTTTCAATAGATCCCCTGCTCCACAGAGCAGAGGCGTCCTTTAATTCAGCGGTGTCGTCGTGAAGGAAGAGATAGACTGGCTTTTCAGATTTGCCCTGAACCACAATGGCATCATAGCCAGCAAACTTCAGTTCGGCTCCCCATCTCCCTCCCAGATTGCCGTAGCAGAACTGCTGCGGGGTTGTGGCAGGGGATTTCCCGCAGACCTGCCACCGCGAGCCGCTCAACGCAGGGAGCCCGGCCAGCGGACCGGTGGCAAAAATCAGTCTGTTTTCTGCGTCGAAGGCGTCTACCTGGGGTAGGACCTCGTCCCAATAGACCTTGGCGGCGATGCCCCTTCCGCCGAGAAACCTTTCAGCATAGTCTAGGGTACTGACATCCCTAGTTCTTCCTGAAGATAGATCCACTCTTAAGATTTTCCCGGCGTATCCGAATGTTGCCATTGTCCTTCTAACACTCACATAGATGAGCTCGGAGTTATGTGATCTGCGCCTGCTTCGGATAATACCGACTGTGTTAGAAGCTGTCAAGGCTGGATGTGCAGTTATTACAGTGACTGGCTTAAAGGAACTGTTTCAATTTAGATGGCAATCGAGCGTAGCCGTCCTTTCGATGGAGTGTAAGACACATAGTTTAGTAAAATGTGGGCAATTTCTACGAGTTTGAATGGTGGCTGCTGTACATCCTGAGTTTGTGACACCTTAATCAGAAGTTAATGGGTCGCTGTTTTGTATCTACAGCGGGCTAAAAATGCGATTTCGACACCTTACATTGGAGGAAAATGAAAGGGGGCTACTCCTCAGGATACGGCTTCAAATCTAGGCCTACCTGCCTATTACATACTTGTAAGGGTCGACCTCTTCCCTAAGTATCCGCAATTCTTCTTCGGTAGGTGGCTTAGTCTCCGTGATATCAGGTGCCCTGAGTAGCTCAAAACCGCAGTTAAGCTGGATTTCCTCGAACGAGTGGCCAGGGTTAATGGATATAACCCGCATGCGTTTGCTCTCGTGCTCAAAGTCCATGACTCCCATATTGGTAATTATCCTGTACGGACCTGCATCCAGGGGCAGCCCTGACTTGGCCCTCGAGTCCCCTCCTTCAAGCCAGCCTGGTGTTGTAATGAAATCCACCCTCTCCACAAAGCGCCTAGCGTCCTGAACTATCATGACTAGCATCCTCCAGCAAAATGATGCAAAGTCATTGGCCCCTCCACTCCCAGGGAACCTCACCTTTGGCTTGCTGTGATCAGCGCCTATAATAGTGGAGTTCAGGTTGCCATACATGTCGATCTGCGCACCACCTAAAAAGGTATAATCCACAAAACCCCTGCAGCATGTCTCCATGATATCGCACATGCTAGATGCCATAACAGCCTTGTAAAATGTCCTAGTGTCACCGACTGAAATAGGCATCTCCGGCAATTGCGGATTTACACCGCCAGCCTCAAACATGATTACAAGGTTAGGTGAATGGGTCCTCTGAGCAAGCATGGCGGCAGCACAGGGTGCTCCTGTTCCAACGCCCACCGTGGCGCCATCCTCAAGTTCTCTTGCAGCCACACAGATCATAATCTCGATTATATTATAGTCGACCACTTTCCACCTCCTTGTGAAGCAATAACTCCTTCCGCCTAAGCTCATTGATCTTGTGGATCCCGCCATTTCTCTGAATGTACTCGTAATGGTCAGGACAGTCATATATATTGCGATTCAGAAACTCCTGGAACTCCACCGGATCATTCTGCACCCTTAACCACTCCTGAAGATGCTCCTCGTCAGAGAAGTACTCATACGGCATTGTACCTGGATATGCCCCATAGAGGACCTCACACACAGCATCAACGAGGTAGAATGGTATTACCGTGCTGGTGGGATCCCTACGGATCTCCTTATTGGGGATCAGCCGCTCGGTAGTGATAATCACGTGCTTCGAGGCTCTAGCAAGATCATCATCTGAAATCATAATTCCCCTAATCCTCGCATTCCCGTATATGTCAGCCTCATGCACGTGGATTACCGATACATCTGGATACAAGGCAGGCTGCAGCATTAAGCGCTTCCCAGTAAACGGGCATTCGGCAATCTTGCCCCCGCTGTACTTAAAGGTGTCGGTGCCGAGCATATTCCGCGTTGGTATATATGGCACGCCCATAGCCGCAGCCCTGAGCCTGGCAGAAAGGCTATAGTTAGTCCACTCACAGACTTCTACCTTTCCGCTCTGCATGTATTTCCTGGCACATAGAGATAGCCCCCTGGCTTCAAGCCCTACGACATAGGCGATGTCTACCCTATTGAAGGCCTCGCCGGCTGCTAGGATCTGGAAATCATGCGTAGATGTGTGACCGGCAAAACCCATGTTTTTTCTACCTTGGCGGACTATCTCGTGGCATGCCGCGATAGGAGTCCTGTTGGCTCCAAATCCACCTATGGCCAGATAATCGCCATCATGAACAAGTTCCTCTATGGCCTTTTTGAGGCTCATCAATTTGTTCGTCATCTTACGCGACTTCTTGCGGAAAAACTCCCTTGCCCTGTCCGGATCTGGATCAGTGAAAAGCCTTCCTCTACCCTCTTCTAGCACAACCACGATACACACCTCCAAGATATTTCTATATTGTCTATTTTCATTGTATTAATCTTAAGCAGGATAAATTATCCATAAATGCAGGGACTGTATCTGACGAAATTAACCGTGACAGCAATGCAGTATTATATGGAAAGCTAGACCACCCAAAACCATGGTGCTAAGCATCAGTGTGGAGGAGTGAAGCACGCCCCCTAACCCAGTTCGCAGACTACGCCCCCATCTTGTACTAAATTTTCCTAGCTCTAGCCAGGGATCGCGCCGCCCTATCCAGCTTGAAGATGGTGGTAAACTCCATGTTTTTGCTGATCCATAGCTTCTTCATGATAACGGAGTCGGTAAGGGCACCCCTGTAAGCTAGGCCGTCGAGCAGGACTCTGGGATCTTCACAGACCATCACAAAGTCAGGTGCCTCCAAAGCTTTCTCCTCTATCCTTATGTCGCCATCGTCAATCTCGATGGCGAACTGACCACCTGTGGTCTTAACCTGTATGCTCCGCTTCCAGCCAGCGGTATCCTTGCGGGCTCGCTCTGTCTCATTCATTTGCGCGGCGATAGCCTGCATCTCCTCAAGGGCATCTTTGTAGGTAGCTGAATCCTTTTCCTCAGCGGCTGGAAGCCCGGGTTCAACAGCAGCACTCCAGTCTAGCTCTGACTCTTGAAGCCCTTTCCTGGCGATCTGCTCTTTAGCCAGCTCTGAAGTTGGGACGCAGAAGATATCGATAATCTCCCCAATGCGATTGTCCCGGAAGACGATTTTCACCTCGGTCCCTTTCGTAACCAGCCCCGGCACCAAGATGCCCGTGGTGGTGTATACGATTATGCTCAGGGCTGTGTCGGCTCCGTTCAAGATCACACGGCCTCTACCGAAGGGTGCCATGTGCTGAAACATCGAGGTGGCGAAATAGGTAATGGGCGGGGTGCTATTCATTACACCTACTTGCTCCACCTCGATCAGCTCTGTTGAAGCAAAATTGCAATCCGGGCACCTGGTCATGAAAGGTGGTACTCTCACCATACCGCATTTCGTGCACTTGCAACCCAATACAATTTTTTCATCTCGTAGCCCGAGGAAGAATGGCGATAGCTCGCCCAAGCTTCTCTGATAGAAGGTGAACATCGCATCATTCACCACAAGGTAATCTTTATCGTCGATCGGTATTTTAGTGGAACCAGTATATGGTATATATTCCGAAGGTATTACTTTTTTCTTCATCGTAGCTGTATCCCCCTTTTCACTATTCGTGTTCGAGAACGAGGCACACACCGTATTGGGATATGGTGCTACCCGTGCCATGGACAAGAGCCACCCGGAGCTTCCTGTTAATGAGCTCACTCCTGGCGGACCAGGCTGACATTATATTGCTGGCACCAACGGCGTGCCCGCAGTAAATGAGCCCACCGCAGGGGTTCACCAAGAGCTTGCCCCCACGTGTCATGATCCCGTCCTCCACCAGGGCATCAGCCCGGCCCAAAGGCACGAAGCCGAACTCCGCCATGCTGATCTCGAGCTGGTGAACGAAGGCATCGTGAAGCTCCACGATGTCTATTGCCTTGATCGGGTCTTCTATTCCAGCCATCTCATAGGCGCGGTGAGAACTCAGATAGTCGGACATGATTCGAGACATCACCTTCTGGTTCTTACCAGCAAAGGAATGCTCATTGGCTTCCCCAACGCCCGTTATCCAGACCACAGGCTGCCCGGTGTTTCTGGAAATGGCCTTGGCTGTCTCCTCCTCGGCAAAGATGAGGGCAGCAGCGCCCTCAGTATAGACGCAAATCTCCAGTTCCTTAAACGGGTAAACCACAAGTCTGGAGTTCATTACCTCTTCAGGGGTTACCTGATCAAACTGCCTCTGGGCGTAGGGATTGGTCCTCACCTGCTGGCTGAGCAATGCCGAGATCTGTGCAGTGACCTCCGGCTTCAGGTCCCTTGGATGCTCGTCCATGTAGGCCAGGACCACCTCGGCATAGCTGTCGGAAGCTGACCAGCCTATTTTCTGCTCGAAGAAACTGTCACCAGACCAGCCGATCGTCTTGATCACCTCTGGGGTAGCCGACATTGATTGGAAGTCAAAGCAGTCCGTTGCCTTCTCAACACCCAGAACTAGGACGGTATTGAACCTCTCTGCTGCCACATAGGCATGGGCGGCTGACATCGTGTACGCGCCGGTAGCACCGCCATTAGAAATACGGATTCCAAATTTATTCTGGAGGCCGATTATTCCCTGTAGAGGGTGCTCAGGTATACAAGTCCTCTGAAAAATATCGTTGTAAATGCCGTAACATACTGCATCCACATCATTTGGATCCAGCCCGGCATCCTGCATGGCGCTCATGGTCGCCAACTGGGCTAGCTCATAATAGGTCTTTTCTATCCATCTGCCTTTGAAAGGGGTAACCCCCGCACCAACTATACCTACTTTTCTAGCCATAATAATCCTCCACGTATGATTTGCCAATTTCTATATCTTATTACAAACGTAGTACTGGATAGGCCACAAAGTTTCTCGCGGATGCCATTTGGTGGATTTATTATAATTCTGTTAGCTTTCACCATGGCTATTCTGACCCGGGGAAGATAACTGCTAATATCTTGGTCTCGCTGCCGCCGACGCTTTTGACAAAATGAGGCTGGCTCGAATCGTAGTAAAGTGCGTCTCCAGGCTCGAGGAACTCAGTTTGATCCCCGACTCGGGCCATCATTTGTCCCTCCAGAACAAAAAGAAACTCCTGCCCATCGTGCGTAGAAGGCTCTTTGATTTCGCTGGGTAATAGGGTTACGAGAAAGGGCTCCATCGATCGGTTCGCCTTTTCCGGGGCGAGGGATTCGTAAGAGTAGCCGTACTGTTCACTCCGTTTTTTCCCGTGGCGGGAGATGGGACGACGCTGGTCTGCCCGTACTATGGTCATAGGTTTATCTACGCCGGGAGATATAAAATACCCCATCTTCGTTTCCAGCGCTTTGCCTAGCTTTATTAATTCGCCCAAAGGAGGAATCATTTCATTCGACTCCACACGCTTCAAAGTATCCATATCTATGCCCGTCCGGCTGCTAAGGTCCTGAAGGGTCAGTCCGCGCATTTCGCGAGCATTCCTGACCCGATCGCCGAGAAGTTCTCCTTCCTTGGGCCTAATGGCAAGGTGTTCCACCTGAGATGAGTCTGTAAGAAAGTCATCAGACCCTATGAACCCACGTTGGGACGATTTTGATCTGCCACGGGCGCTTGCGCGCTTCACCTTCTTCTCTTCCATTTCTCTTTTTCCTCCTACATTGCCCTTCCCGCGACACCGATACCCCGAGCGATTATAATCCGTAGCACCTCCGACGTCCCCTCACCAATCTCGAGAAGTCTCTGATCCCGATATAGTCTTTCGACCTTGGAATCTTTCATCAGACCGTAGCCCCCGTGAAGCTGCACTGCATGATGAACACACCTACGCATTACCTCAGAACAGTACAGTTTGGCCATGGCTGCCTCCTGGCTAAAAGGACGCTCGTTCTCAGCGAGCCAGCATGCCTTGTAGAGCAGATTCCTGGCGAGCTCGATTTCGAGGGCCATGTCTGCCAGCTTAAAAGCGTTCACCTGAAACGAACTGATAGGCCGTCCAAATTGGATGCGAAAATTTGAGTATTTCAGAGCAAGCTCGAAGGCACCTTGGGAGCCACCAAGCCCCATTGCAGCGATGCTCAGCCGTCCTCTATCCAGAGTAGAAAGCATCTGGTGGAACCCGTCTCCCCTTTTCCCTAAAAGATTCTCCTTAGGTACAATACAATCATCTAAGAATAGCTCACCAGTATTTGACGCCCGCCACATCATCTTCCCCTTCATTTCCCTAGCTATCAATCCGGGAGCATCCGCAGTAACAAGTAGACAGCTCAGCTCTAGCTTTCCATCGCTGCGCTGCCCTGTAACGACTTGCATGGTAATAATTCCTGTCAAGGAACAAGCTGAATTCGTAATGAATATCTTCTGCCCGTTTATGACCCAATGATTCCCCTTAAGCTCAGCCTTAGTTTTCGAGCTCCCAGCGTCGGAACCAGCTTCCGGTTCCGTGAGACCGAAGGCTGCCAAGATCTGCCCCGAACAGAGTCTTGGAAGCCATTCCCTTTTTTGCTTCTCGTTTCCGAAGTAATAGATCGGTCCAATCCCCAGTGAGTTCGCGGCAGCAATTGTAGCAGCCTGAGAACCATCTACCCTCGCTAGTTCCTCCACCGCAATAATATACGAGATATATCCGATATTGGATCCACCGTATTTCTCGGGGACGAAGCAACCAAGAAGCCCAATTTCAGCCATCTTTTGTGTCAACTCGATAGAGAACTCCTCCCTTTCGTCCAGCTCTTGAGCTATAGGGACGATCTCCTTTTCGGCGAAATCCCGAACGGCCTGACGTGTTAGATTCTGCTCTTCTGTTAAATCAAAATTCAGTGCCATTTACCATAATCTCAATGTTTGTAAAACTTTAGCGGCGTATAAAAGAGCTGAGATTTCCCCGGACTAGCAAATTATTTTTATATAAATTGTGAAAGTTTAATTGCAATGTTTAAACTACTAGTTAGTTTATTAGACCTGCGTGCCCCTTTCTGGCGCGCACATCGTAGCTGACTGCAAGACTGTTGTCAATGGTCTCTCAAAAGTGGCGATAAAGCCCGTAATACCTTGATCGGAAGTTAGAGTGTTGGTGTTTTATATCTACAGCGACTCACTAACTGCGATTTTCACACCTTAACTTGGTGCCTTTATCGCTCCCGGATTTCTTCCAGTTAAGGACTCACCACTCAGTCTTTCGACCATGATCATTTAGATTGTTCAACGCGATAACAAAACAGGTTGCCTCTGCCGAAGTTATGAGTTCGTGAAATTTAAAGGTTTATAAATACTATCGCTGCACAGAGATCTTGTATTAGCCCCGTTGGTAAACGATTCCGTACCCTCCTGGAGGAAAGGTGAACTTAATGGCATCGTAGTCGCAGACGGTATAGCACGACGCACACTCGGTACAGAATTTCTTATAGTCTGTTTCCAGTACCGCCTTCCTGTCTCGAATCCTCCATAAATTCATACCGCAGACTATTACGCAGTTCTTGCACCCCACGCACTTCTCATGATCTACCGAGATAAAATCCACTGGCGACTCGATAACTGTTACCAGTTCTCTCTTTTCTATTAGAAGTTTCTCCATAGCTACTTTCCTCCTGCGGTTGCTTTCATCATGTTTTGCAGCATGGGTGCCATGCTCTTGATGCCCCCCAGAAAACCTGTGATCTTGTCTCTCGAGGCTTCCTCTGCTATGGGGAAGTAATAGCGCGCCATAAAGAGCAGTTGCGGGGTCATGTCCACTAGAATCGCGGGTAATCGCAACATTCCTTGGGCATGTGGTTCAGCCATGGTCAGCATCCCATAGAACATGGCGTCGGCAAGGTTGTCGAAGAAGTCGTAGAAGGTTTGGGAGGTCCACTCAGAAAAGAAGTCTCGGAGCACGGTCCCGGAGGTGAAGTCAACGCCCACTGGCGATGCCTTCAGTTCATCCATGTATTGTTTGAAATATGCCTTGGAGAAATCATTATCCCTGTGAGCCCGCACTGCAACTCGGGCGGCAAGCCGAGACGAATACATTGCCTGCCACACGCCCTCAGCCATGAACGGCTCTGGTACACCTGCCGCGTCACCGGTTAGCATGAGACCGCCGCTGTAAATCCTTTCATTAAACGTTTTCAGCCAGGGGAGGAAATGGAGTTGAAACTCGCGCGGCTTAGCGCGTGTGGCCTTGATCAGCCGCTGGGTGAAATCCAGTCGTACATTGTCCATGATTGACCTGGCGGAGAGATTGCGGTTGGCGTCCAGCTCACTCTGCAAGGTCTTGGCAGGACGTGAGCCTACATGGAACCCATCGCGGAATATGCAAACGTAACCGCCGCGATCCGGACCCATGAAGATATGAACGTTCGTGTCGCCGCAATATTCTGCAATGCGTTCCGGATCTGCCTCGAAGTCCACGGTGCTCAGCACAGTTATCTGGTCTTTATCCCACTTCTTTCTGAGCCCAGCCTTCTGTGCCATCAGGGAGTGTGCGCCGTCAGCGGCAATAACTACCGGAGCTCGATAGTTGTTACCTTTACTGTCAACCACTCCGGCCACGTTTTTCCCTTCCCAAATCACGTCGCTTGCAAGAGTGGCGAGCTTCAATACCGCACCTGCTTTGGTAGCCATATCCGCCATCCACTGGTCGAACTCAGGACGGTACATCATTTGAATCATGTACTCGCTAGCCTCGGGGTAGCTGTTGCGCTTGGGTGGGGTCAGGCCCCAGGTCATGCGATCAGCGTTCGATGGTTTGGGCTCAACGATATGCATCACCCCGAACTTTGTCGGCCACAGTGAGGGAATATCGAGGTTCTTGATATAGTCAAAATCCCGCGCGGCCTTGGGGGAAAGGCCAAAGCCCGATGAGTTCTTCTCGCCACAGAAGCGTCCTCGTTCGAGAATGATCACCTTGAGGCCAGCATCCGCTGCCTCCTTGGCAGCAGCGCTTCCTCCAGGTCCACCGCCCACTACAATCAGGTCATAGTTATTCATTCGACCTCCTTATTTGAGTTGCTGTAACTGATGGATACCAGGGTTCACATACAAAGACCCCCTGCGCTTCGTTTATTCCTCCCGTGATATGTAGGCATTAGGATCGCACGTATTTTTTTGGTCAAGCTCTCTTTTGATCTGCTGCGCTTAGGGGATCTATTCTATATAAAAGTTAGAGTCCGAAGCCATGTTCGGGTCGAAGGCTCTCTTGAGTTTCCTCACCCAGTTTTGAAAATTCAAGCATGCGGGACCGTATACTGTGTCTACTTGACCAGGGAGAGCGCCTATGGGCTGCCCGAGGCTTCTTCGCACAATTGCCTGGTCTGCTTCAGCAAGGTATTCCATCGCGCCCTTTGCCGACTCAGGATCGGCTGGATCGTACATATATAGCTCTTCCAGATGCCCGAATCGGCCTTGTTCATACGGCCCTCCCCAGGCACCGTCAGCGGCATCGTCGACGATCGCGCCCTTTGCTATGTACTTCTTCTTCAGCTCCTCCCCTACCTTGGCGCCCTCCACCGCCGTATCCCAGGCAGTGGGAGCCCCGAACGAGGTATGAAAGGTGCCCGCCAGCCGGAATATCCGCCCCTGGCGGTCCCACTTGATCATGACAGCAAATGTCCTCTTTTCCGTATCGGGGTCCTGCGCCAGCGCGGGGATCCAGCCCTCGGTCTCGGCCAGGATCTCGCGCAGAGCCCTCTCCTGATACTCGATCTCCCTCAGCGAGCCGCCGGCCAGTATCAGCAGGAAGGAGTATCGGAACTCTTCCATCACTTCGTCCATCGCTCCGGATTGGCGCATCTCGGCGTATTCTGCTGAGGAGCTTGCTATAAGCAGTGGCACCAGGCCTGGAGCCAGCTCCCTACCCATTGTGTACCCTATCTCAGCCTCGCAGATCCGGTATGTGGCATCGGCGAACCTTTCCCAGTTGGGGAAAGCGATGACGTAGGATCTGAAGTTGTCAGGGACTGCGATCTTGTACTCAGGCGTCGAGCCCTCGATCTCCGGTGCCGGCGGACCGGGCCAGGGATAGAGCTTGATTGCGCACTTGGTGAATACGCCCATGCCCCCCAAGGCACCCACCATGCCCCTCATTACGCCCCTCAGGCTGGGGCCCGGTCCGTCTCCGCAGAACCAGCCAGCCCCCGACCCCAGTGAACCCAGCCTCAGGATATCGCCTGTAGGCAGCACCCATTCCACCGCCAGAGGATTGCGGCCGCTGTACCCCATCGATATGCCGGAGAGTCCCTGTCCCTGCACCGATGTACAGCTCGCCAGAGGGGAGAAGTTGGCTCCGGCTCCTATAATATGGCAGTTTAGTCCCTTCCTCATGGCTTCGACTTGAAGCTGCGCCGCTATGACATACGGCTCCACCACCGCATACATGTTCTTCTCATCGATTTCCAGGATCCTGTTCATCCTTCTAAGGTCAAGCTGGATAGTACCAGCACCGCTAACCGTGTTCCATACACCCCAACCTGTGCTGAGGGCCTTGTATTTTACCCCGTATCTGTTACAAGTTTTCACTATCGCCTGGACCTCCTCTGTGCTTCCTGGCAGAATCACAGCCCCAGGCCTGGCGCAGAACTTGGTGCCAGTAACAGTCTCAGCCAGATACTGGAAGGCGTAGCTGTCGAGAATCACGGGTTCTTGCGAGATGTTATCGGCGCCTACGACGTCCTCCAGAACCTGGTAGACATCTCTGGTTAATGCCATCTCATCCTCCTTCAGGCTCACGCAGTAGCGGCGAGACTCCGCAATTCTTGGCGCCAGCAAGTCTTTAGATCATTTCCCTGGCGGCTGCTCAGCCTCAATGTAGAAGCTGGGATCCGCAGCTATATTAGGATCAAACGCTTTCTTGATCCTTCTCATCCAGATATGGTAATCGCAACTGGTCGGCCCGAAGTGCTCCGCCATACCCCGGACAATCGATATCGGCTGCCCCAGGCTTTTCTCTATTGTTGCTTGCGCAGACTCCTCAACATATTCATCCGCACCTTTCAAAGAGTCGGCATCCTGGAAATCATACATAATGATCTCCTCCAGGTGTCCGAAGCGGCAGTGCTGATATGCCCCTCCCCAGGCAAGATCTCCTCCATCATCCGCGATTGCGCCCCGTTCAATATATTTCCGCTTCAGTTGCTCCCCGAGCTTGCCCGAAGCCACGGCTGCGTCCCACGACGTCCCAGCACCTAGAGATGTGGCAAATGTCCCTGCCAGCTGGAATACCCTGGAAATCCCCTCTGACTTGATAAGGTGGCGAAAAAGTATGTTTTTAACGGACTGCTCCTCCAGCATAAGTATAATCTTCCCTCCACTTTCTGACAGGATCTCTTCCAGGGCCCTCTCCTGGTACTCCAGTTCCCTGGCAGAGTTGGCGCCTAAAAAAATCTGGATAGCATACTTGAATTCATCCATCATGCCCTCCGTCGAAACGAGCTGCAGCATTTGAGCATACTCCGATGCTGAACCGACATTAAGCGCAGGTATCAAGCCTGGGGGAAGAGCTCTTCCCATAACATACCCTATCTCAGCCTCCCCGATTCTGTATACTGCGTCCGCAAGCGCTTCCCAGCTTGGAAAGGTGAGGCTGTGGACCCGAAAATTCTCTGGGATCGGCATGCCATCCAGCGGATGAATTCCTTCAATTGGGGTAGTGGGCGGGCCATACCACGGGTAGAGCTTGATTCCGCATTTGGTGAACACGCCGATTCCGCCCAACGCTCCAATCATGCCTCTCATTACACCTCGTAGACTCGGCCCTGGTCCGTCTCCACAAAACCAACCATCTCCCGATCCCAGAGAACCCAGCCTCAATATTTCTCCATTGGGCAGGACCCATTCTACCGCTAGTACGTTGCAATTGCTGTAACCCGTGAAGATCCCCGACAGCCCATAACCTGCCATGGATGTAGCGCTCGCCAGGATGGAGGTGTTCGCTCCTGCTCCAATTAAATGACAGTTCAGCCCCCTTTTCATAGCCTCAACCTGGAGTTGCGATCCTATTACGTAAGGCTCGACCACGGCGTACATGTTCTTCTCATCTATCTCAATGATCCTGTTCATCCTCCTGAGATCTATCTGGATAACCCCTTCCCCTCCAACGGTATTCCAGGGACCCCAACCGGTGCTGAATGCTTTGTACCGTATCCCGTACCTATTGCATGCCTTGATTATCGCCTGGACCTCCTCTACACTTCCCGGCAGTAACACGGCCTCGGGCCTAGTGCAAAACTTCGTGCCAGAGATAGTCTCCGCCAGCCACTGGAACGCATACGTATCCAGTATTACAGGTTCATCGGAGATATTCTCGTGACCTACTATATCCGCTAAAACCTGGTAGACATTTCTATGCAGTGTCATTTTTCGCTCCCTAAATCAAGATTCTTAAAGTGCTTCGAGAAGCAGTTCTACTACGTCGTATAGCTTGATCTTGGCCCCACTCCGCTCTAGAGCATCCCTGAAGTTTCTCTCACACCAGGGACAGGAAGTTACTAAGGCTTCAGCTCCAGTAGCCTTCGCTTCCTCTACCCGTTCATCGGCGGTCCATAGAGCAAACTCGGGATATGCTTCCTTTACCCCGCCGCCGGCGCCACAGCACCAAGCATATTCCTTGATGCGCTCCATCTCAACAAGCTCAAGGCCGCGGATACTACGAAGCACATCCCGTGGCGGTTGATAGATTCCATTAGTTCCCCGCCTGTACTCCTTGGGAGGGTCTTTAATGACAACCTGTCCCAGGACTTTCCTCTCCACACCCTCCCAGGGGATATATGGTTCCGATAACCTGCCCAAATGACACGGATCGTGATAGGTAACCTGCAAAGGTACTTTTTTAGTCGGCTTTAACCTACCCACTTTTATCAAGCGGTCAAGGTATTCGGTGATATGCAGCACCTCAAAGTTCATCTCCTTGCCAATTCGAGGATAATGGAATTTCAAAGCCCCGTAGCAATCAGAGCAAGAGGTTACCACCGTGCGCACATCCGCGGCATTCCAGGTTTCTATATTGTGCTCGGCATATTTGGTAAACTCTCCGCGATAGCCTATCTCGAAGGCCCGGCCTCCACAGCATGCCTCCTCCTTCCCCGAAATGCCAATATCAACGCCTGCTGTCTTCAGAAGAGATATTGTGTCTCTAGCAATTTTCCATAGATCCTGGTCGAAAGAATACCTACACCCCGCAAAGTAGAGGACATCGGCCTTTTCCTTCGCTATATCCTTGACGTCTAGGCCTTCAGCCCATTTACCTCGCTCAGCTTTTAGCTCACCCAATACATTATCATCGCTCCTTAGGCTTTCGATCATCACCATGTGAGCTGGTAGTACCTGGCCATCCTCAACGCATTTCGCCCTGAGCTCTAGCATTACCTCCAGGGGGTCTAGATCTCTGTTAACCTTACACGAGACGTCGCAGGCACCACCCATCTGGCATTGGTATACTATCTCCACAAGCTTGTCCGTGTAGTCTATCCTGCCATCTAAGAGCGCCAGCGCAGCAATCATCCTGCCGCCAGCCGAGTAGGCATGGAAATTACCCCATACCATGCTGGGACAAGCATTGGCGAACCTCCAGCTCTTTATTTGTGCCAGTGGCAGCCATTTGCAAAGTGAGCATCGGCTGCATCTCTGTATATCATTTCGATAGTCCTGTAGTGTCATATCGTACCCCCTAGAAGCATAGTTTACCCGGGTTCATCACATTGTTAGGGTCAAAGATCCCCTTGACCTTTCTGAGAGCCATGGCGCTCTGTCCATCTCTGCTGTAGGCCATTTCTGCCCACGGCCCGTAGGGCCTGGAGAAGAACCCTCCCATTTCCATCAATTCTTTGCTCGCATTGAAGAATAGATGTTTAACCTTTTTCACCTCTTTCGGATTACCGGGATCGCAGCTTAGATTAAACTCGCAGTGACAGGCACGTCCTTGAATCTGCGGTTGCAGGTAGATGCCGATATCAGTACTGGGATGTCCAGCTGCAGCCGCCATACGATACATGCAGGTTATGAACTCCGGGGTTTTCTCCAACGTGGTGAGGAAGAAGATATCATGGCATCCACCCTTGTATCGGAGCTTCCAGTACGGCTCAGCGGAAACAGTCGACAACGCTTCCAGGACATTCCTTCCCTGGACCCCCTGGATTGCGATCACAGGCGTAACCCCAAAGCGCTGTGCGGTATCCATAACGTCCTTTTCCTGATATTCAACCCGTTCCTGGGGAAGCCTCTCATAGCCCGCCACACAGACGATGAGCACCCATCGAGGAAGGGTGTCCCGCAGCGCCTTGATTTCATCCCGGTCCGTGGCCAAGATCGTGGCCAGGTTGAAATTGTTAAGGATGAGCAACTCATCACCCAACCTCGCCCATAGTAGTCTATAGGTAAAATCTAGCAAATCCTCCAATCTCTGGGACGCCACCAGAAAAGGCTTTTGGAGCCGAGGTAGAAGCTCACATTTCACCGTGGCCCAGGTGATGACCCCCATGGTTCCCTGAGCCCCTTGGATGAGCCTGAAGAAGTCGACCTGAAAGGGACCCATCGGATTGGTCTGTGCCTGCCCCGATGCCCACTGGTCTTCCAGGCTCCCCGGGCCTGCTGCCTCTCCGGTCCTGAAAAGGTCGCCAGTACCGAAGACCACCTCGGTGCAGAGCAGGGGGTCAGAGATGTCCCACTGATACTTGGGTATTATGGTGGGCTCCCTTTCCAGGCAGCTACCTATTACCGATTTCGAGCTGCGAGGACATAGGGGCATGGGAAGCCTCAGCCCTTCCTTCTTCAGTTCTGACTGGAGTTCAGCGAAGGTTACCCCCGGCTCAACCATTGCAACTCTATTTCTGCGGTTGATCCTGATGATCCTTTTCATCCGGCTTAGATCCATGACAACCCCTCCCAAGCTCGGGATGGTATCGCCACGGAAGTGAGGTGGGCCGGAGCTCACCGGGATTAGGGGCGTGCCCGTCCTGTTAGCCCACTTCACTATCTGCTGTACCTCATCGACATTTTGGGGTCTCGCCACAAACTGAGGCTTCATCTGGCGAACGAAGCTCTCGTCCCTGGAATAAGCTTCAAGGGCCTCGGGAGTATCGAAAACATTTTTATCGCCAACAATTGCTACCAGCTCTTCTTTTTCAGACATATATCGCCTCCTTCTCCTTCTGCAGCTTTATAAAATCCTGGCCTCCCTGAGTCTGAGGGCTAGATTCACTGCTGCTTCTTCCTCGGTATTGCCATCCATAATATCACACCTCAATTCCCTCTGCGGTATATAAAGGTCTATCATTCTCGTCCGCCTCATTGGTAAGGCCGCAATGCCGAGGTCCTGATACCCCCAAACTTGAATAGGTTTATCCTGGGCAGCCATAAGCTCTCGCAAGGCAACATTCCGTAGCTGCCCCAGTTCATGGCTCACCGTAACTAGGGCCGGCAGCGGGGCTTCGACTATCTGGTAGCCATCCGATACAACCCGTTCCACCTTAAGCTTGCCATTGTCGACTTCCACTTGTCGGGCGATGGTAACAGAGGGAATGCCTAGTATCTCGGCAATGCCAGAGCCCACCTGGCCAGCGTCGGTGTCCGCTGCCTGCCTACCGGTAAGGATCAGGTCATATTTGCCCATCTTAGTGATAGCTGTAGCTAGTAAATAGGCTGTAGTATTACCATCCAGGTTATTAAAAGCCTCGTCCTCTATAATAACTAGCTCATCGGCGCCGGCAGCGAGACACTTCCTCAGCACAGCCTTGGCCAGCTTAACCCCCATGCTTATTGCGGTTATTCTGCTCTGGTGGATATCTTTGATCCTTAGAGCAGCCTCCAGGGCATTCTCATCGTAGGGGTTTAGCACCGGAGGAACACCGGCAGCGGGAGTAACTCGTTTCGCCTCAGGGTCGATCTTGAAGATAGAAGGCGGAGCCTCAGGGTCAAGAACCTGCTTTACAGTAACAACGATATTCAGCACGCGCTCCCCTCTTGTTGCTTAATTAGGAGCCTTCTCTACAGTAAGCGCTATTTGATCGCAGCCTAAGCTTACTTAAGGGAACCTGTATATCGCGTCAGCATGACATTAGTGGTAAGTTCAATAAGTTGTGGCTATTTGCCATCTACAATGTGTGTCAGCTGACTGATGGATAACAGATGGAAATTAGCATCAGCATGCTAGCACTATGGATGACCTCTGTCAATGGTCATCCAGGCAGGCTGCAAGGCTCAACATGAGCGGACAGCTTTGAAAGCTTTGTATTGTTGTATTTATTTGTTGGGGGGCTATAAACTAACAAGACAATGTGGTACCCGAATGGGTTGGATGATTGTTAATATTCCTGTTGTTAACTTAAAGTCCTACTGTAAAAGACTCGACTTTGAAATAATGTATGTACACTCTGGGGAGATCGCCGACATAATTGTCTAATCCAATTTAATAACGACTCCGGAACTTCCATCTAGATAGATACGATCCCCTGTCTTAATACGTTTGGTTGCGTCGGCCACGCCAACCACTGCCGGCAGACCATATTCTCGGGCAACAATGGATCCGTGCGACAGCAAACCGCCTATATCGATGATCAAACCACCGGCATTTATGAACAGTGGAGTCCACCCGGCGTCGGTAACCGGGGCAACCAGGATCTCTCCTGGTTCAATATATGATTCCAGGCGCGGGTCGAGTATCACCCGCGCGCGACCTTCAACCTTGCCCGGACTGACGCCCATACCCTTCAACTGCTGTGCAGAGGGGAACTCATCCGGCTTCACGAGTATCGCCTTGCCATTAATAATCTTGGGTACATGCACCATCTGGCACCATTCGAAGTCCTGACGCCGCCGGGTAATGATTTCCTTCGCCACCTCTGGGCTCAGCTCGCCAGCGAGTAGGTCTCTTACTTCTTTCCACATAAGAAAAAAGAGGTCGTCGGGATCACAAAGCCAGCCCCGGTCCAAGAGCCGAGTGCGGACCTCAGCATAGATTCGTCTGAACCGGTCCGATCGAAGTACGATCAAATCTTTAAGCCTCTCGCGAAACTCGATGTTGCGACGCGCCGCCTCGCGTGTACGCCTTACAATGAACCGCTTGGGTAGCGACAACTTATCCACCCGCTTAGTTGCTTCGCCACGTATTCGGTCCTGCCTGATACGAATTTCTTCGGGCGGCGTCACGCCGGGTTGTAAATAGTTACGTATAAGCCCAATAACCTGCGCTGGGTCTTCGCGCCAGCAGGGATTTCGAAATTCCGCCTCACAAACCGCGCGGTGTCCATAGACAGCCAAGAACTTCTCTAGCTCCCTAAGAAAGTCATTTGCGCTCTCATCGGCATTGAGCGTTTTAAGTAGACTCTGATTGTCACTGATGGACGTGAAGCGCTCACTGACTTCTGGACTCGACAGCACCATCCTGGCGAGACTGTATAGGCCGAAAGCAGGGTCAGCGCTCGGTAGGGTGCCGATACTCGTAACCATCTGTGCGGCCAATGAACCATCATCGTCGTCAAGCCACCTTTTGGCTAGCTTCCTGAGTAGATCGAAGTAGACGACCGAAAAGGTAGACGCCCAGATGTGCACATCGGATACCCAGGCCATTGCTCTGGAGAATCCAACCTCTTCCATCAGGCGGTCGTCAGACCAGCTCTTCAGTTCCTCCGGTGTGGACTCCTTCCGTTGACGGTTTATGATCTCCCCACATTTTTGTGTATTCACAGCTAGTGACCTTGTCTTGCGTATAAAAGTCAACACTACCCTAATAGTCGCAGGCCATCTATCCGGCCGCAAATCGCTAAGCCGCACTGGCGGTGTCCTTTTCTCCGGCGGGCCGATGAATTCTTCATGTATTGTATCCGGAGATATGCCAGGAGTGCGGGCAGCGGCTGCCTCCATGAAAGAAACACATATATACGGCCGGTGATAAAAGAAACCCAGCACCTGGTATTCAGGGCCCGATTCCTCCATTACACCCAAAGCAATCCCTTGGGAGCGAAAAGCATGCTCGATGGTGGGGCCGATATAGCTCCACGACAGCGGGGTAATGCAGCCGGGCAAAATCTCGCTTATGTTGCCATTTGTGTAAAGGGGATAACGGGGATCTATCGGCGTATTTAACTCGGGAACCCAACCATCTGGCGGCGCACTTGCGCTCGATTGCGTAACGCTCGGGAGCGTAGTTATGGGGCGCGACTGTAGTATATAGACATCTCCGTCGAACACAGCCCACTCTACGTCAACAGGGCGGCTTTCAATCTCTTCTATCTCGGTTGCCAGCCCGGCCACCGCGATAGCTTGGTCATCGGTGAGGCTCGCTTGCCGCCGGAACGACTCATCAATCGCCACTTCCTTAGTGCCATCTGGCGCCGGCGCAACTTTCATTTCTTTATTTGCCACTTGGCGGTCAGTCACCTGACGGCTTTTTTTGTGGACTACAAATATGTCCGGCGTGACCCGCCCACTCACGACCGATTCACCCAGACCGAAATTGGAGGTGATCACCACCTTTTCCGTATCACCGGTCACTGGGTCCCGGGTGAAACAAACACCTGCGGCATCCGAGGGTATTAGACGCTGCACGATCACGGCACCCCGAAAGTCAATGATATTACGGTCGAGCCGGTACTGCAGTGAATGGATATTAAAGAACGAAGCCCAGCATTTAATAACCGCATCGACTACTTCATCGAATCCCGCTAGCCCCAAGAACGTATCATATTGTCCGGCGAAACTGGCTCCTGATAGATCCTCCGCTGTAGCGGACGAACGCACGGCCCACAGCACCTCAGTCATGAACTCACGTTGAAATTCGATCATTCGTTTCTTAAGTTCGTTTGCGGTGGCCTTTGGCAGACGAGAACCGCGGATGCGATCTTGAGTGGATTGAGCGAGCCGTGTCAAAACGTCAGTACTGGTTTCCGCGGATTCATTAAGAAATGCGTTTAGTTCCTCCGCCACACCAGTCTCTTTCAGAAATATAGTGAAGGCTTGTGTAGTGATTACGAAGCCCGGCGGCACCGGAAACTTCCTGGCAATTAGCATAGCGAGTTCGCTTCCCTTGCCTCCGGTCAACGAACTGTCTAGCGCCCTTTCATCAGTGAGATCGATAATCATGAGGAGATTTGCTCCATGAACTCTGAAATTCCGTAGCCAGTACTATGATTCCAGGAAAATCGGGTACGGGCCTCATTGACTATACTGATACATCCACCTGTATTCACTCTAACCGGAATATTCTCGAGGATTGCCCCAGTGACATCAAACCGTTTCCCTGAACAGGCAAATAGGGAGAGCGAGACATTTTTAGCCCACAGCTCAGAGCCATCGAGGTCGGATTTAAATGACCAGCTTTTGAGCGCTTCGGCCTTCCCCTGGTGGTAGACATAGCCACCTGAGGCGCGAAATGCCAGCACCTCAACCTTGATGGCATTGAAACAGAGTTCATCTTTAAACTGGCCTGAAAACCATCGCCAGTTAGTAGGTACGCGCATATCACGCACACCCCAAGAGTGATCCCGCTGTCCAAAGCCATTAAAAGTATGGATCTCACCGTCAACTGAAAGCGTGCCTTCAATGCACCCGGCATGTTCGTAATGCTGGGCCCCCGACATTATTCTCAAAAGCTTTACCTTTCTTATGGCTGGTACTAGATGATCAAAAAAATAATTGGGTCTGAGTTTGCTAAGGAGATCACTACCGGAGATCAATTCACGCTTCATTGATGCATGAAAATCGGTAACTTCGTGAACTGCCTGAAATTGGAGGTTCAGTTCAATATCTCTTTTTGGTAAATCCGTTAGCATGGTTTGCGCAAACTCACCTATGCTGGCTGGGTTCTCGAAGTAATAGATCGGCCCCACGTAACGCAGTTGCCATTTCTCAAACGGTTTGACGCAGGCGTGTTCGATAGGGCCCGCCGAAGAGCGATTCAAGTGATCACGGCAACTCTCCCATGTGCGGATAAACCCCGTAGCACCGTTCGGAAAATAGAGGCAAATGAAGCCATCGGCAAATCCTTGATTTGGAGAGAACCCGATTCGCGAGGCTCCGCCCCAATTCCCTTCCAGGTCGAAGAAATTGAGATAAAATGACTCGTTCCAATGTTTTTGGGGTCCAGCTTGATGGGTTTTCTCATCTAAAGGTCCAAAATCGACCATATTCATTCCCTTTCAGTCATACGCAAGCACGCGAAATCAGCCAACGCCTTTGGCGCACTCTCGTGTGCGGAAAGAGTACTCCGTGGCTCGTCGTTTGTCAATTTGTTGTACTCGTCCAGTACATTGGAGACTGAAACACAACAGACACAATAATATGACTATCTATCGGTGAATTCTGTTCGTGGATAGTCGCTTGGGTGGTCTCATCTCTAGGAGCCGGATTTCCGATCCAGATTCTGGTGTCTTCAGATAGTTAGAGCTAACGTTCACATGGCTTTCAGACAAAGGCGGATAGCAGACTAACCGTGGATGAGGTGACTCTTAGTAAATAATCTCATGTTTTGTTTAAGTAACCCATTGACTGATGAGTGTTTAGGTGCTAGTCTCTAGTCAAAATCTTAGACCGAGGAGGGCGAAATGCAGGCCTACTGTATGAAGTGCAGGAAAAAAGTGGAGATCAAGAACCCGCAGTCGATAACAATGAAGAACAGGCGCCCCGCCACGCGAGGTGTATGCCCAAACTGTGGGACCAAGGTATATCGGATCGGCAAGCCGTAAGCTTGGATGGCTTTCCACCTCGTGGTGTTGTTGGTTCAAGCCTTAATAGAATCAGGAACAGGCATCATTAACTGGTTCAACATGCTGGCTTTTTGTTAGATCGCCACTCACATTGGCAGGGATTGATCCTTAAGAAGTCGCCGTAATAGCTGCATGAACAGGCAATGGGTTTGTTTAGTAAAAATAACCAAGAGATGACCGAAGACCCACCGGGGTTGCTTTGGTTAATCTATATCGGCCACCAATCCCACTTTAGATAGGCATATGGTTCAAAAGCGGCCGGGTCCACTTCAGCTACAACATCTCCCCTTAGCATAGTGTTATTGCCGACAGTGTAAACTGCTCCAAGCACTCTAACAATCTCCACTTCAGCCCATGGGTCATGCTCAGAATGCGATAAGAACACCTCAGCCTCACCCCATTCAGCAACGTTCGGACGAAAGATAGTCCTTTCTCTGATAAGGCGTGGCTTATAGTCAAAACCAATTTTGTCTGGTGCGAAGAAGTGCTTAAAGTTATATGCTACTGCTCCTTCCTCACTTGTTTCACTAAGAACCAGACTCTGAAATTCTTTAGTATTCGTCTTGCCAGTCAGTTTTGCCCGAACCTCAAAGAATCGTATACCATGGCGCTCCACACGACCTCGGATGGAAGACGCACTACGCTTGAACTGGATATTAGCCATCTTCTTGGGGTAACCGAATTCCTCACGACCACCAGCCATAGCCAAATCTCTAGTAACAGGCATTGCCAGACAATAGTTGCCTGCAATGCCATCGAATTCTGCACGCAAGAAAAGTGCGCCTTCGTAGTAAAATGGGCCAAAATTGGTCTTTGGATAGTGAGCAATAAAGGCTGTCACTAACGGTCTTTCTGTGGGTTTAAGCGGCTGTGGTAGAAGTCGCTTAATTATTTCAGGCTTCGTCTCCCACATTACGACTAACATTTCTGCATCATAAAATTCGTATAATCCGCCCTTTCCCCGTGCAGTTCTCTTGATTTCATTGTGTGATTGTACGAATCCCATGTCAACCTCCTCTGAATAGAATAGCCATGCATTGTGATTGATTAATATAACAGCAAATCCCTCTTTTTCGCAAATGAGGATATTGATGAACGATCCTGCCTTTCCAATTCCCTAGCGCTCACCAATTATTCAACTAAAGGTACTCTTTTATTTCTGCAACTTAACTCTCAATTCTAGTTTTGTTGTTGTATTCTACGCTAGCATTCATTTGACTAGGTTTCAGTGGGTCGCCCAATTATGATACTGAACAAACTGACGTATTGTTTGATCACATTCCGATGAAATGTTTACTCCAGACTAAGCCCCGACGCGAGGATTTGGTTAAACTGCATATGTGCCAGCTATATGACGCACTAGTGCAGACAGGAGGTCATGGCACTCATTTCTTTTCCCCCTTCAGCAGCAGGGGAATTCCCGCAACCAGCAGATAGACTCGGTCAGCGCGCTGGGCGACAAATTGATTGGCCCTACCTAGGAGGTCGCGGTAGGCTCGCCCCACTGGATAGACAGGAACCAGTCCCATGCCCACCTCATTGGAGACGATAACCAGGTGGAGGGTCTCTGCCAGCGCAATAAGCCTTTCCAGCTCAGCGCCCATATCTTTCTCCACGGTACCGTAATCCACCCGCTCCAGCTCGGAGGGGTCATGGGCGGGGCTGATGAGATTGGCAATGAGCAGGCTGAGGCAATCCACGATTACCACATCGGCGTGGCCACGGTGCTCCCTTATTGCCTAGGCGATGCCGCGTGAGATCTCCAAGGTTCGCCACTGGCTGGGGCGCGCTTCTCCGTATGTGCTAAATCGCCGTTGACCAATATCTGGGGTGAGAGAAACTGTGGGGGCAGCTTCGCCAATGAGCTGAGGTCGGCCGGCTGGGATGGAATCATCATTGAGGGCGCATCTGACAAGACCCCCACCATTGCCCCTTGACAGCATATTGGGGGGATGTTATATTCCCCCTGCACCTAAGGTGGCTCCTATCCGAAGGCTAGTTTTGCCTCATATTATCTTATCAGGCATTCCTTAGTTAAAGGAGGTATATATGGGAACCCATAAAGGAAAGATACTGGATATCAATCTAAGCACCGGAGCCGTCAAGACCACGAAAATAGAAGAGGATGTGCTGCGGAAATTCATCGGAGGCAGTGGATTGGCGGCCAAACTTTTTTTTGACCGCGTTCCCCCAGATGTTGATCCATTGTCCGATAAGAACGTACTCTTTCTGATGGCTGGTCCGCTGTCAGGGACTAACTTTCCCACATCCTCACGCGTCGTGGCAGTCTTCAAATCCCCTCAGACCGGCGTTTGGGGGCAGGCCTCGGCTGGGGGTAGCTTTGCTGCCGAGATAAAAAAGGCAGGCTACGACGGAATCGCCGTATCCGGCATGTCAAGCAAGCCGGTCTACCTGGTGATTGAGGATGACAAAGTGGAGATCAAAGACGCTGCCGACCTTTGGGGCAAGGACTGTTACGAAACGACCGACATCCTGATAGAACGGCATGGGGCTAAGGCGGACATGCTGGAGATTGGTCCGGCAGGCGAGAACCTAGTGAAGTTCGCCAGCATATTGAACGGCAAGTGGGGCTTTATCAGCCGCTGCGGCGTTGGGGCGGTGATGGGCTCCAAGAAACTGAAGGCCATCGTCATCCGTGGCACCGGTAAAGTTGAACCAGCTTCCTCCGAGGAGTTTATTAAAATACGTAAGACTGTTCTGAAAAAGATCAAGGAGGGCATACAAACGCAGGTCCTTGCTGAGGCCGGCACAGCCGTGGCTGTAGAGGTTAACGCCCTTACCGGTGTCCTACCGGTGAAGAACTTCACCATGGGAGATGGTAGTCTCTATGGTCCCAAGCTATGTGGAGGCGCCATAAGCGCGCATTACCTGACCAAGACACATAGTTGCTTCACCTGCCCCATTGGGTGCAAGAGAGCGGTCAAGGTAGCAGAGGGTCCCTACGCAATAGAGGAAGGGCCCGGACCTCAGTACGAGACAGTCTCTGCACTTGGACCCCTTCTCATGATTGACGATCTGGCCGCGGTACTCAAGATGGGCGAGAAGGCTAATCGGTACGGAATGGACAGTATCAGTTGCGGCGGTACCATCGCCTTTGCCATGGAGTGCTTTGAGAAAGGCATTATTACCTCTAAAGATCTCGATGGTGACCAGTTAAGATGGGGAAATCCCGATGATGTTCTGGCGATGATGGAAAAGATCGCCAAACGCCAGGGCTTTGGTGATGTGCTGGCAGAGGGCAGCCGAAGCGCCGCCAAGAAGATCGGCAAGAATGCTGAGGATTATACAGTTGAAATCAAGGGTCTTGAGTTCCCTATGTACGACCCTCGGGGGTCCCACGGACATGGCCTGAGTTTCATGACGTCAAACCGTGGTGCCTGTCACGTCGCATCTACGATAGGCTCGGTCGAAAATAACTGGGTCTTCACCTGGTCAGATGTTGGTATAACTGGCGGATACGATGCCAAGGCGGACGAGGGCAAAGGTGAGTTGAACGTTACATGCGAAAGCCTAGACACGTTGACCAATTCAGCAACGATGTGCCGATTCGCGCTCATGTCTCTGAGCATTACCGATCTGGCCGAGGCGCTTAAGGCCACCACCGGCTTTGACTACGACCTCGACGAGATCATGGAATGCGGCGGGCGTATCTGGATGCTCATTAGAGGTCTAAACAACCTCATGGGCGTCACGGCTGCGGATGACCGAATGCCCAAGCGAATTCTGACTCCTCACCCTGACGGTGGCGCTGCGGGCTCCGTGCCCAACGTAGAACTCATGTTGAAGGAGTACTACAAGGCAAGGGGCCTGGATGCTAACGGTCGTCCATTAAAGGAGAAGCTGAATAAATTGGGGCTGTCCGATCTTGCTGCCAAGCTGTAGTACCGCCCTTGGATAAGAACTTTGCTGTTCAATGCTAGATACCTCTCCCTATCATGGGAGAGGTATCTTTCAGATATGATCGCGGTTCACTAGGGAGTGCATAATGAAGGCGTTGGTTACGGGGGCCACTGGTTATATAGGGAGCCATATTGTTGAACGATTGCTGGAACAGGGCCATGAAGTGCGAACCTTAGCCCGCAAAACATCCGACCTTAGTCACTTGAATACTACGAGCGCAGAGATCGTTTTTGGCGATGTAGAGGATTATGATAGTCTTGTCTCCGCGATCGATGGGGTAGACGTGGTTTTTCATGCTGCGGCCCGGGTGATGCCGGGATGGGGGGTGTGGGAGGATTTTGAGAATTGCATCGTGAAGGGCACTGAGAATCTGCTAAGGGCCAGCGCTGAGGCCGGGGTTCCCCGTTTTGTCTATGTCAGCTCCAGCACCGTGATGGGCAAGGCGGCTTTGGCCGATACCCCTGCCGCCGAGACCGCACCATACGACCTTGAATTCAATCGCGACACCTACTATGACTGGGCCAAGATGAAGGGCGAGCAGTTGGCTATCGACTACCACAAACAGGGCAGGCTCCCGGTCACCGTGGTCCGCCCGTGTATGGTTTATGGGCCCCGTTGCCGACTCCTCACCGACCGGGTCTTCCGTTACACAAAAATGCCTATCGGGGTGTGGCCGGGAAGGGAGAATGCCAGAACGTCTCTGGTCCACGTAACCGATGTTGCCGATTGTATCATTCTGGCAGCCACTAATGATAAGGCTGTGGGGCAGGTCTACAACATCGCCCCCCCAGAGGAGGGTCGGTTTCGAGACCTCGTCGCTGCCATGTGCCGGGCCGCGGGCAAACCAGTGCCCCGGCTGACCATTCCCATAAGTTTGCTCTACGCCACGGCTGTGGTGCTGGAGTTGTGGGCCAGGCTGTGGCGAAACCGGAACCTCCCCTTTCTCACCCGCTCCGACGTGCGGTATCTCCTCGAGGGGATGCACGTTGATGGCTCCAAAGCCAGGAGGGAGCTGGGGTGGCAGCCCAAGGTCTCATTGGAGGAGGGCACCAGGCTCTACGTCCAGTGGCGGCGATCGCAGGGGAAGAAATAATCGACGAAGGGGTAGGAGCGAACCCCCATTCGAGTTGGTAGCAGCATGGCATTGGTTCTTGAAGGGATAAGGATAGTCGACCTCACCTGGCTCGGCCCCGGCAACTTCTGCTCCTTCATGCTCGGCGACCTCGGCGCGGACATGATCGAGGTCTATGAGGCCCACCCCGAACGCCGTGGCGCGCCGTACATGATGCTGTTCGATGGCCCCGGCCTGCGGAACTGCCGCACCATAGGGATCGACCTCAAATCGCCGGCGGGGCGAGATGTCTTCTATGACCTGGTTAAGACTGCCGACGTGGTGATGGAGGGTTTTCGCCCGGGGGTGGTGCAGCGTCTGGGGGCGGACTACGAGACCGTTAAGCAGGTCAACCCGCGAATCGTGTATGCCTCACTGACAGGCTACGGGCAGTCCGGGCCCTACCGCGATCTGGTGGGCCATGACATCAACTATATAGCCATGGGTGGTCTTTTGGGGCTGACCGGTACTGCCGGCGGGGCGCCGGTTATCCCAGGAACGGTGATCGCTGACTTTGCTGCCGGCGGCATGTCCGCCGCCATCGGGATTCTGGCGGCGTTGCTCGCCCGTGAGCGGACGGGCCAGGGGCGGTTTATGGATATGTCCATGCTCGATGCGGTGGTGGAGCTGAACCTCCTGGGGATAAACCCCTACCTGTATGGTGGTGCCGTCCCTCACAGAGGTGAAACTATGCTCAGCGGTAAGTTCCCCTGGTATAATGTATATGAAACGAAGGACGGGAAGTACATTAGCCTCGGCGCGCTGGAGCCGTGGTTCTTTGCTAACCTGTGCCAGCTTCTCGGCTGTGAGGATTTCATCCCCCACCAGTTCGATGAGGGTGAGAAGCGGGAGGAGATGTTCCACTATTTCCGCGATACCTTCCTCACCAAGACGCGGGATGAGTGGTTCGCGCTGCTGCGACAGAAGGACACATGTGTTGCCCCGGTCTACGACATCGATGAGCTGGAATCCGACCCCCACCTGATCGCCCGCCGCATGATCCTTGAATCGGACCATCCCACTGTCGGCCGGGTGAAGCAGGTCGGCTCCATGCACAAGCTCTCGGACTCCCCGGTCGAGGCGCGGAACTGGAGCACGCGCTTCGGCCAGCACACCGATGAGATCCTGCGCGAACTGGGCTACGATGACGCCAAGATCGAGGAGCTCCGGGAAGCAGATGCCATCGGCTAGGGGATGAGCCATGTTTGAGACCAGGGTCACCAGAATGCTGGGAATCAAATACCCCATCGTCGGCGGGACCATGATGCCCATCACCGATGCCGATTTTGTAGCCGCCGTTTGCAATGCCGGGGGGCTGGGCATACTTGCCTCCGTCATATACCGGACGGGGGAGGAGTTCGCCGCGGCCATCGACCGGATTGAGGAGCTGACCGATAAGCCCTTTGCGGTCAACCTCAATTTCTTCCCTGCCCGCTTCCCTGTCTCCCAGAGCGATTATACCGAGGTCATGGCGGAAAAGGGGGTCAAGATTGTGGAGACCTCCGGGCATATGGCGCCGCCGGAGGAATTGTGCCGACGCTTCGAAGAGGCGGGGATGATCTGAATTCACAAGTGTACCGGGCTCCGCCATGCCCTTAAAGCGCAAAGCCTGGGGGCCGATATCGTTACCGTGGTCGGCCATGAAATGGGCGGGGCCACCGGCAGGTACGATCTGGGGACCATGGTGGTGGTGCAGACGGTGGCCAAGGGGGTCAAGGTTCCGGTCATCGGTGGTGGTGGTGTTGTCGATGGCCGTGGACTGGTGGCCGTTCTCTCCCTGGGGGCTGAGGCGGTGATCATGGGAACGCGCCTTCTGGTGACGCGGGAGTGCCTTATCCATGAGAGCCTGAAACAGGCGCTCCTCAATGCCACCGAGCTGGATACCATGATCATCATGAGGTCAGTTGCCACCCACAGGGTGTGGATCAATGCCGCCGCCACCAGGTGCGCTGAAGTAGAGGCAACCGGCGCCGATTTTGATGAGATACTCAACATCGTTGCCGGGGATAATTCCAGGAGGGTGTACTTTGAAGGTGAGCTGGACCCTCACCCGGGAAGAGGTCGGTCGCAAGGAGACCGAGCTGCACCATCACCTGATGGGGCGCGCCGATGCGATCGAAGGCGTCATGGCATGGCTGGAACGGCGGACGCCGGAGTGGAAACTCAGCGTAAACGACGACTGGCCTGAGTGGCCGAGATAATATAATTGACAGGTGATGGTAAACTAACGTATCTTATGGGTTTGGAAAACTGAATAAAAATATTTAGGAGGTGTTTTTTGATGGTTGGGATAACATCGTACGGTGCCTACATCCCGTGGCACCGAATAGACCGGCAGAATTTCGTTAAGGCCTGGGGAGGCTTTGCCATACCCGGGGAGAGAGCGGTGGCCAGCTACGATGAGGATAGCCTGACCATGTCTGTAGAGGCAGCCATAGACTGCCTGAGAGACACAGATCCTCATACGGTGGACGGTCTCTTTTTCGCCACCACCACCTCCCCCTACAAGGAGAAGCAGTGCTCGGCCTTGATAGCCATGCCACTGGACCTGCGTAGGGATATCCGCACCGCTGATATAACTACCTCGCTGCGCTCGGGTACAACTGCCGTTGCCCTGGCTCTGGATACCATCAAAGCTGGCACGGCAAGCAGCATCCTGGTAACCGTGGCTGACAGCCGCATGGCGGCCCCGGGTGGCATGACGGAGCAGGGCCTGGGCGACGGCGCTGCCGCCCTTCTCCTGGGCACGGATAATGTAATCGCCGAGATTCAGGAGAGCTATTCTATCTCGGATGAATTTGCGGGGACGTGGCGGTCTGAAAGCGACACCTTCGTGCGCTCCTGGGAGGATCGCATGGTGCTGGACGAGGGCTATTCCAAGCTTCTCCCCGAGGCCATATCCGGGCTGATGGAGAAGTGTGGTCTCTCGCCTGGAGACTTCGCCAAGGCGGTTTTCGATCCCTCCGGCGATGTGAGAAGGCACGGGCGGGCAGCGGCGGCGCTGGGGTTCGACCCCTCTCAGCTCCAGGACCCGTTTAGCCTCTTCATGAATGTGGGCATCACTGGCTGTGCAATGGCACCGATGATGCTGGTGAGCGCCCTGGAGGAAGCCAAGCCCGGGGACAAGATACTCTTTGCCGGATACGGAAATGGCGCCGACGCATTTCTGCTGGAGGTAACCGATGCCATAGAGAAGCTGGGGGAGCGCCGCGGGATGAGAAAGCATTTGGAGTCCAAGCGGATGCTGGAAAACTATAATGACTATCTGCGCTGGCGTGAGCTAGTTCCTCTGGAGATGGCGAGGAGGCCCGAAAAGCAGCACATCCGCCTATCAGCAATATGGCGGGAGAGGAGGGTCCTGCTGGGCCTCTGGGGCGTCAAGTGCAGGCGCTGCGGTACCCCGCAGTATGACAACGGTGCCATGAGCACGTCGCCTATACGCATCTGTGCCGTATGCCAGGCGCAGGATGATTTTGAGGACTATAACTTCGCCGGAAGGAAGGCTAAAATCTTCAGCTTCACCCTTGATCAACTGGCCCAGGTCGCTGATCCCCCCGCATCAGTTGTGCTGATCGACTTCGAGGGAGGGGGAAGGGCGTTCTTCGATCTCACCGATCGGGACCCGGACAAGATCGAGGTGGGGACGGAGGTGGAGATGACCTTCAGGAAGATGCAATTCGATCGGGGCATCACCAACTATTTCTGGAAGGCTCGGCCGATAAGGTGTTAAAGGAGGCAAGAGATGTCAGGGAGTATTAAGGATAGAGTCGCCATTGTAGGTATGGGCTGCACCAGGTTTGGCGAGCTGTGGGATAAAGGCCCCGGCGACCTCGTCGTGGAGGCGGTGAGCGAAGCCTGCGCCGATGCCTGTATCGAGGTTAAGGATATCCAGGCAGTCTGGGTAGGCACCCTTTTCAGTGGAATGGGAGGTCGCTCCGTCAGCGAGCCGTTGAAGCTGCAGTACATCCCGGTTACCCGGGTAGAGAATGCCTGCGGCTCTGGCCATGAGGCGGTGAGGGGTGCCTCCTATGCTATAGCCGCCGGCATTCACGACGTTTGCCTCGCCGTGGGCTTCGAGAAGCTGAAAGACGAGGGCATGAGTGGCCTGCCGGGAATGGAGAATCGCACCAACACCCACTATCAGTCGAGCATACCGGGGGTCTTCGCCATCTTTGCCACCAGGTACTTCAACCGTTATGGATTGAGCCCCGAAGAGGGCAAGACCATGCTGGCCAAAATCTCGATCAAGAGCCACCATAACGGCTCGCTGAATCCCAAGGCCCATTTGAGGAGGGAGCTGACCCTGGAGCAGGTGCTAAACGCTCCCATTATCTCCTGGCCGCTGGGACTCTTCGACTGCTGTGGCGTCTCCGACGGCGCTGCTGCGGCTATCCTCACCCGCGCCGATATGGCTAAGAAGTTTCGCCCCGACCCGGTGTATATAAAGGCCCTTCAGATATGTGCCAGCCCCACATCGGGCCGGATGACCTCGGAGTCTGACTACACCCATGTCGAGGAGGCCTATCGTGCCGGCGTGGCTGCCTATGAGGAGGCGGGGATCAAGGAACCCCGAAAGGAGATAAGCATGGCCGAGGTCCACGACTGCTTCTCTATCATGGAGGCAATCACTATGGAGGACATGCAGTTCAGCCCCAGGGGGCGGGTGAAGGAGGACATTGAGGCAGGCACTTTCCACCTCGATGGTGAGCTGCCGGTGCAACCCGATGGAGGGCTGAAGTGTTTTGGGCATCCCATCGGTGCTTCCGGCATAAGGATGCTTTACGAGCTCTACCTCCAGCTTCAGGGCAGGGCTGATAAGCGTCAGATAAAGGACCCCAAGCTGGGCCTGGCTCACAACATGGGGAACGAGCCCTACGCACCGGTAGTCAGCGTATGCGTTGTCGGGCTTTGACCAGGTGGAAATAATTGTTAATGACCTCGGCGGGGAGGCGGATGGCATAGGGAAGTCCGCCAGTCCTGCTGATGAGGTAGTTAAAGTGATTAAGGATGCGGGGGTTGACCCCCAGGATATCCCGGCAGCATGGTTGGGAAACTGGCAGGATAAAGCATATCTACTTGACTACAGTATGTAATACCATGGCCGCTGGCACTACTGAGGTCGCTCGGAATGCTATAGCCATCATGGGGTTGGGGCTGCCAAGAGAGCCTAAAAGAGAACCTAAGAAATAAATCACTAGAAAGGGGGCACTATAATGGATCTAGCTTTTAGCGAAGAACAGGAAATGCTGTGCAAGTCGGCTCGTGACTTCCTGGCTAATAAATGCCCTAAAACCTTGGTTCGGGAGATGGAGGAGGATGAACAAGGATACCCCCCTGAGCTTTGGAAGGAGATGGCTGAGCTGGGCTGGCTAGGACTTCCTTTCCCTGAGAAATATGAGGGTGGAGGATTCAGCTTCCTCGACCTGATAGTTCTCCTAGAAGAGATGGGGCGCGCTTGTCTTCCCGGTCCCTTCCTCTCCACTGTAGTCCTTGGCGGTTTACCCATCCTGGAGTGGGGGAGAGAGGAGCAAAAGCAATATTTCCTGCCCAAGATATGTAAAGGAGAGGCAATCCTCACTCTAGCTCTTACCGAACCCAGCGCCAGGTATGACGCTGCCTCTATCCGGACTTCGGCTACACCCGAAGGAGATGACTATCTCATAAGTGGGACAAAACTCTTCGTTCCTGACGCCCACATTGCAGACTGGATAATTTGTGTCACGAGAACAGCAGAAACAGCCAATCCTGAAGAAGGAATCACTCTCTTTCTCGTAGATGCCAAGAGCCCTGGGATAAGCACCTTCGTGCTTAGAACCATTGCTGGAGACAAGCAGTGCGAGCTGACCCTAGAAAAGGTGAGAGTACCTCGGGGAAATATCTTGGGTCAATTGGGTCAAGGTTGGGAAATGGTAAAGAGGATGATGGAATGGGCAGCACTTGCCAAGTCCGCAGAAATGGTAGGTGGGGATCAGCAAGTCATGGAGATGACCGTTAATTATGCCAAGGAAAGGATACAGTTTGACCGCCCCATTGGCAGTTTCCAGATCATCCAACATTATCTAGCTGACATGTCCATCGATGTCGATAGCGCTCGAGTTAGTTTATACAAAGCGGCATGGATGCTCAGTGAGGGGTTCCCCTGCACCAAGGAGATCTCTGTTATCAAAGGATGGATCAGCGAGGCTTATAGAAGGGTGGCTGCTCAAGCACACCAGATCCACGGCGCAATCGGCTTCACCAAAGACCACGACCTGGAGCTTTACTTCAGGAGGGCTAAGGCTGGGGAGCTTTTCTTCGGGGATGCCGATTTTCATCGTGAGGTTGTAGCCCAACAACTAGGGCTCTAGGCTAGCGAAAGGAGGGTGATGGACTTTCGTTTCACTGAAGAGGAGAAGGCCTTCCGAAAGGAGGTAAGGGATTTCATTCAGGAGGTGTTACAGGAGGTGTTACCTTCTGATTGGCAGGGGGTAGACCCTGGACCTGAAGAGGAGGCAAGGGAGGAGGTTTACCAGCTTGCCGTGGAGATATGGCGCAAGCTGGCGGCTAAAGGTTGGATAGGGTTAGGCTGGCCCAAGGAATATGGAGGTCAGGAAGACTTAGCGAAGGACTGGATCCTGAAGGAGGAGCTAATCTACCGGGGGGTACCAGGGATGGACATGGCCGTAGTTCAAGGCGACCTGATTTTGCAGTTCGGCACTGAGGAGCAAAAGAGGAGATTTATCCCTCCCATTGCCCGCGGAGAAGTAAAATATGCTATAGGGATGAGCGAGCCCAATGTCGGCTCAGAGCTCTTCGCCCTTCAATTGAGGGCAGTAGAGGAAGCAGACTGCTTTGTCCTTAATGGACAGAAAACTTGGACGAGCGGTTTCCAACATGCCGACTGGTGCGTGCTCTATGCTCGAACTGACCCTAACGCCCCCAAGAAGTCTCTGGGGATCAGCGTTTTCCTGATCGATCCTAAGAGCCCGGGGATTACCATGCGCCAAATAACGCAGATGACCGGGCTTGGCGCCTTTTATGAGGTCTTCTATGACAATGTTAGGGTTCCCAAGGAGAACCTTCTCGGGGAGAAGAACGGGGGGCGGGCTATAGCTATGTATGCCTTCGGTATTGAGAGAAGCTACGGGCTCGTCGTCCTCCACAATGCCAGGAGATACTTTGAGCAGTTGGTGCAGTATTGCAAGGAGACCTACACCAATGGGCAGCCTTTAGCCAAGGATCCTGTCATTCGAAATAGACTGGCTGAGATTGCTATTGAGATTGAAGTAGGGCGTAACCTAGGCGATAGATTAAACTGGATGACAAGCCAGAAAATACTCACTGTGCTTCCGAGCTGCCAAATTAAGGTGCATGGTGCCAATGTTGCTCAGAGGGTGGCTAGTCTGGGGATGCAAATCCTTGGGCCCTATGGGCAACTGGATGAGAAATCCAAGTGGGCGAAGCTGGGGGGTAGGATGAAGCATACCTATCTAAGCTCAGTGGCTTTGAGTCTTGCCGGTGGCACCAGTGAGATTTCCAGGAATATTATCGCTGGAAGAGTTGGACTAGGATTGCCCAGCTAAAAACTACCAGGGAGGGCAATGGACTTTCGCTTTACTGAAGAGGAGGAAGCCTTCCGAAAGGAGGCGACCTCGCAATGACAAGTAAGGAAGTTATGTGTCACCAATGTATTGAACGAGTACATTGCATTGACAATTGCAGAATCTTGATGTATTCTTCCTGAGCTGGCGAACCACAGGACTCCGATAAGAACCTGTATATCACAGGGGCAGCCTGGTGGGTGGGGTCAAGTGCCAGCTCAACTTAGTCCTACAACTGCTACAAAATTGTAGCTAAGGGCCTGGGGCTGGGCAAGCCGAGGGAGGAGCCGGGGAAAGAAGAGCCTGACTCCTTATATCGTCAAATGCGAAGCATAATAAAGAGGATGCCAGAGTCAGCCAAGGCGAAGGCATAATATAGGAGGTGCACCTCGAAGGTGCACCTTCACTATACCTGAATGAAAAAGTAACCTATCACGGAAGGGGAAACGGCAGATATCAAATTTCTTAAAAGGAGGTAGTGATGCCCGATGAAACGTTTGATGCGGTAATAGTTGGAGGGGGGACTACGGCTCTATACGTCGCCATGTATCTGATGAAGTACGGTGGCATGAGCGTTGGTATATTTGAGAGGAGGCATGAGGTTGGCGGCTGCCTGGCCACTGAGGAGGCCGCAGCACCGGGTTTTCGTGGTAATACCCATGCTACAATGATGTTTTCCTGGTACCATATGCCACTCTATCGCGATTTCCCTGAATTCTGGGACTACGGGGCACAGCACGACCAGTATCTCTGCGCCGATGGTGGCATCTTCAGAAAAGAGCAGACTTGCCTTGCCATCTATAGTGAGAAACATGACCCTACCCAGGAGCGTACCGCGAAGGAGATTGCTCGCTTCTCAGAAAGGGATGCTGAGAAATGGCTTAAACTCTGGAATATGTGGTCGAGTGATGAGGCACAGAGAGTGCAGATGGATCGGCTATATAATCCGGCGGAGTTTCGCGCGGCGCCCGAGGTGTTTGAGAGGCAACTGGTTTTATATCCAAAACTTATAGAAGCTGGTTTTGACCCAGATGCGCTGGTCCTGGCAGCTAGTCATCTGCGGGCGGTAAAGGAATTCTGGGAAAGCAAGGAACTGCAGTACTGCATTGAGAGACTTGTTCTTTCGGGGGCATTTGATGTTAACCACACGGGGGTTGGGCCCGAATCCATGGGTTTGGCTGCGCAGATGCCAGGTCTAGGTTTTAACAGAGGAGGAACTCACCAGATAGCTCATGCTGCCCACCATATCCTGGTGGCCGGTGGATGCAAGTTCTTCACCCATTGTGAGGTAGATAAGGTCATCATAGAGAATGGAGCCGCCAAAGGCATCCGCCTCACCGATGGCACTGAAATCGGGGCAAGGAAGCTGGTGTTGAGCACATTGAACCCGCGGCAGCTTTGCTTCGATTTGATCGGTAAAGAGCATTTTGACTACAAACCCTTGCGTCGTGTGGAGCTTTGGGAAGACACTTTCGGTTGCCTGATGTGGTACACCTTTGCCATTCACGAGGCGCCCAAATACGAGGCGGCGGCGTTTAACCCCGATATAAATGAGACTTTCTGGCTTGGGCTGGCAGAAGATGCCGACCCTGAACATATCGCCAGGGAGACCTACTACATGAAGCTGGGACTGTGGCCTCCTCCGGAGGACTTCTGTCCCACCGTCTGGTGTCACAGCATGGTTGACCCCACCTACGCACCCCAGGGGAAACACGTTGCCAATAACGAGCAGGTGGGGCCGCCTGCTAGCGCCCATACGGAGAGGGAGTGGATGGAGATAAAGAAGCGGTATGCTGAGGAGCTGATCGACCTCTGGTCGAAACATGCTCCTAACATGAACTGGGACAACATTATCGGCTATGATCCTAACACTCCTTACGATAACCTGCGGATGAAGAACCTGGCACCCCACGGGGCCATGTCAGGGGGTGACCGTCCATCGTACCAATCTTTCGAGAATAGGCCTACCCCCGAGTTGGCAAACCACAGGACTCCGATAAAGGACCTCTATTGCACAGGAGCGGCCTGGTGGGTAGGGACAAATGCGGGCGGAACTGAGGCCTACAACTGCTACAAAATTATCGCTACGGACCTGGGGCTGGGCAAGCCGTGGGAGGAGCCGGGGAAAGAGGAGCCGGATTCCCTGGTTGAGCAGCTGAAACTCACCCTAAATAAGATGCGGGAGGCGTTCCCGAGGACATAATGGAGAAGGTGCACCTTCGCTGTACCTGAATGAAAAAGTAACCTATCACGGAAAGGGAAATGGCAGATATCACATTTTTTAAAATGAGGTAGTGATGCCCGATGAAACGTTTGATGCGGTAATAATTGGCGGTGGGTCCAAGGCCCTTTACGTGGCCATGTACCTGGTCAAGTATGCCGGCATGAGTGTCGGCATCTTTGAGCAGAGGCACGAACTCGGCGGTGGCTTGGCCACTGAGGAGGCCGCAGCCCCGGGTTTTCTCGGCAACACCCACGCTGCGATACAGTTGCCCTGGTATTACGCTCCGCTCTGGCGCGATTTCCCTGAGTTCTGGGACTACGGAGCCCAGCTCGATCAACACCTGTGCAGCGACGGCGCCGTTTTCAGAAAAGAGCAGACCTGCCTGGCCATCTACAGTGACAAGCATGATATGAGCCAGGAGCGCACGGCGAAGGAGCTTGCCCGCTTTTCGGAGAAGGATGCCGAGAAGTGGCTCAAACTGAGGAAGGTGTGGCTAGGGGATGCAATGCAGAGAGTGCAGATGGATCTGCTGTTCAATCCCGCGGAGGACCGTGCCGATCTCAAAGTGCTCGAGAGGAGTGTAGCTGTATATCCAGAGTTTGTAGAAGCCGGGTTTAACATAGATTCGCTAATCCTAGCATCCAGCAATATACGCGTAGCACGTGAATTCTGGAAAAGCCCTGAGTTGCAGTACTGTGCTGTCAGATTCAATCTTTCTTCGGCATTCGATGTTAATCAACCGGGGCTTGGGTACGTAATGATCGGCTCGTCTGCATGTTTGCCTAATATATGTTTCGCCAGAGGGGGAACCCACCAGGTAGCTCACGCTGCCCATAAGATACTGGTCCGCGACGGGTGCAAGTTCTTTACCCATTGCCATGTGGACAAGGTCATCATCGAGAATGGCGAAGCCAAGGGCATCCGCCTCGCCGATGGCTCTGAGATCAAGGCGAGAAAGCTGGTGGTGAGCACCTTAAGCCCACAGCAACTCGTCTTCGATTTGATCGGTAGAGAGCATTTTGACTATAATGCCTTGCGCCGCGTGGAGCTTCTGGAATCTACCTTCGCCTGCCTGATGTGGTACAGCTTCGCCATCCGTGAGGCGCCAAAGTATGAAGCGGCAGCGTTCAACCCAGATATAAATGAGTGTTACTGGCTCGGGCTGGCAGAGGATGCCGATCCCGAGCATATCGCCCGGGAGTGCCACTGGTCACGGCTGGGTAAGTGGCCGCCTCCCATTGAGGACTATTGTCCCGTCGTCTGGTGCCACAGCCTGGTGGATCCCTCTTACGCGCCTCAAGGGTATCATATTGCCAATAACGAGCAGCTTGGGCCGCCAGCCACTGCTTATACCGAGAGGGAATGGCTGGAAATAAAGAAGAAGTATGCTGAAGACCTGATTAGCATCTGGCAGAGGCATGCTCCCAATATGAACTGGGATAACGTCATCGGCTGCGACTATAACACCCCATACGACGCCTTACGGACGCTGAACAGGGCTCCCAACGGCAATATGAACATTATCGATCATGACCCATGTCAGTTTTTCGAGAACAGGCCTACTCCAGAGCTCGCGAACCACAGGACTCCAGTAAGGAACCTCTATGCCACTGGGGCCGGCTGGCATATGCCCACCTCGGGGTCAAGCGAAGCCTACAACTGCTACAAAATTATCGCCAAGGATATGGGGCTGGGCAAGCCGTGGGAGGAGCCGGGGAAAGAAGAGCCGGATTCCCTGGTTGAGCAGGTGAACCTCCTCTTTAAAAAGATGCATGATGAGTTAAAAAAGAAGACATAATAGAGAGAGTGCACCTTCGCTGTACCTGAATGAAAACGTAACCTATAAAGTAAAGGAGGAGAAATGGCAGAAAATTACGATGTAATAATTATCGGTGGTGGCCCCAACGGGCTGACAACTGCCTGCTATCTGAGCAAGGCGGGGCAGAAGGTGCTGCTGCTGGAGAAGAGGTATGAGCTGGGTGGCGGGCTGGCCACGGAGGAGATAACGCTCCCCGACTACTTCCACAACACCCACGCCATCTATCACCTGATGGCGGATTACGCTCCCCCGATCAAGGATTTCGAGCTCGCGGAGAAGTATGATCTCGAATACATCCACCCCGAGCTCGAGTGGGCCATGCCCCTAAGCGACGGCAAGAGCCTGTGCATCTACCGGGACCTGGAGAAGACCTGCCAGTCAATAGCCCAGTTCTCGCAGAAGGATGCGCAAAGCTACCGCGAGATGACTCAGAGGTTCTTCAATATCGTGAACGACTTCGTCGGCCCCGCCACCTACTGCGCCGCGATGCGGCCCCTGGAGCAGGTGATAGAGCTGGACAAGACCGATGTGGGGAAAGACATCAACCAACTCACAGAATTGACCCCTGAGGAGATCATAGACGAGCTTTTCGAGAACGACATCGTCAAGACACTTATGCTCTACATCGCCTGTCACTGGGGCCTCCAGTACGACGCCTCCGGGGCGAGCTACATGGTGCCCCTGCTCATCAACCGGGCAACGAACTACCGCCTCCTCAGGGGAGGGTCCCACCGCCTCTCCAACGCCCTTACCAAGTTCATGCTGGAGAACGGCGGGGAGCTGCGCACCAATGTCCAGATCAAGCGGATTATCGTGGAGGGTGGGACGGCCAAGGGCGTGGAGCTGGTCAACGGCACCAAGTACATGGCAAATAAGGCGGTGGTCAGCACCATCGATACCCACCAGACGTTTCTCCAGCTCGTCGGCGAGGAGCAACTGGACCCAATCCTGGTTGAGAAGATCAAGGCATGGGAGTGGGAGCACTGGAGCCTGTGCCACCTGCACCTGGCGATGGAGGAGCCCCCGCAATTCGCCGCGGCGGCCAATAACCCGGACCTGAACAATGCCTTCGTCTATGTGCTGGGCTTCGAGAACAGCGAGGATCTGAAAAAGCACTGGGACGCCATGATAAATGACAATGCAATGGTGGAGCCGGAGGGCTTCAACTGCTGCTTCCCCAGCGTCCACGATCCCTACCAGGCTCCTCCGAACAGGTGCTCCGGCCTCATCTCCCAGATGGCCCCGTATAAACTCAACGGGGACAAGGAGAAGTGGCTGCGCATGAAGTTCAAGGAGGAGCGGGCCGAGAAATTACTGGCGGTCCTTCAGAAATATGCCCCCAATATAACGAGGGATAAGGTGCTGTGGTGGAATATGACCACCCCTGCCGATATCGAGAACAAGTTCGTCAATATGGTACAGGGCTCATATAAGCAGGGGGCCTACGATTCAACGCAGATGGGTTACTGGCGCCCCAATGATGACTGCCCCAACCACAGGACGCCGATAAATAACCTGTACCTGGGTGGGGCAAGTAGCTACCCCGGCGGCCTGGTCACCTTTGGTGCGGGGTACGGCACGGCCAACGTGGTGGCCGAGGACATCGGTGCGGACAAATGGTGGCCGGAGCCCGATCATGTAACCGCAGCCCGTGCCAAAGGCATGCCACTATAGAGACGAATATACAATAAAGTAAGGAGGTTGATCACGGCGGATCCAAAATACGACGTGATCGTGGTGGCGGGACCCGGGGGCTGTGCCTGTGCCGCCCTGCCGGCGAAGTGGGGTCTCAGGCTCCCTGCTTTTGGAGAAGAACGAGCAGACCGGTGGCAAGGCAATCACCATCTCCCAGAGGGGCTTCAAGTATGAGCTCTGGCCCATTGCACAGGTGCCTATGAGGGGTGACACCTTCGAGGCAGCCTTCAGGGAGCTGGGGGTGGAGTATGAACTCAAGCCGATAGCCTTGGATGTCTGTTCAATAACGTATCGAGGTCGATCAGGGGAGTACAAGACCGCAATTATGGATCAGACGACGGGGCAGGATCCCACACCCTTCTTCGACTTGTGGGAGCTGGATGCCAAGGAACGGGAGGATGCCTACAGGTGAAGACTGAAATGATCTCGTTGCCCCCAGAGAAGGGGGATGCCCTGGATGACATCACTTTCGACCAATTCCTTGCTAGCCTAAGGAGTGCTCGATATGGGTCTAGAATTTTATGAAGAGCTGAAGGCATTAGTTGGGCAGGAGGGGTCGCGGCTGGTGGCTGTTGATGAGGTGTGCAAGCCGATGATCAGGCACTGGTGCGAAGCGATGCAGGATGGCAATCCCTTGTATACCGACGAAGAGTATGCCAGGAAAAGCAAGTATGGTGGTATTATCGCCCCACCCACGATGTTGCTGACATGGACTATGCCCCCACTATGGCCTCCAAGGGAGCAGCCACCGCATCCCTTTGAGCAGTTTTTGGAGAGGCTCGATAAAGCTGGCTTTTATGGGATACTCATCACCAATGTGGCCCAGAAATATTATCGGCCGCTATTTCCTGGGGACCATATAACCTTCACGTATAAGGTTACTGATGTGTCACCCGAGAAAAAGACGAGCTTGGGAAATGGTCACTTCGTGACCACGACTTTCATCTTCACCAATCAAAAAGGGGAGACGGTTGGCACGCAAAGCCTTACCGTCTTGAAGTATCGCATCGGACCCTAAGGCGCTAGAAGTAATAGGGAGGTAGAGATGGCTTGGAAATCCGTTTACTGGGAGGATGTTGAGGAAGGACAGGAGCTTCCCACAGTAACTATGGATATTTCCTGTACTACGGTAATATCCGGCGCTATAGCTAGCAGGGACTTTACCCCCGTACATCACGACCGTGACTTTGCCCAGAATGTGGGCCTGAAGGACATCTTTCTGAACAACGCTACCATCTGTGGATATGTGGGCAAGTACTTAACTGACTGGACAGGGCCTGAGGGAGAGCTAAAAGAGATATCATTTCGCATTCAGACACCCTGCTTCCCTGGTGATACCATGACAAAGACTGGTAAGGTGGTAAAAAAATACACCGAGGGAGATCAGCACATAGTGGATGTAGAATATGAGTTCGCTGTTCCACAGGGGCGCAACTGTGGTGGAACAGGAACCATTGCTCTGCCGACCCGAGCACACTAACTGGCCTGACAACCCGATGACCTGGGAAGGTAGGCTGGATTGAGGCTCAGCTTAATAGAGTGAGAAGGAGATTCACATGGCTGAAAGAGCGGCGATCGTGGCAGTAGCCCAGACTAAATACCACCCCAACAGGGCTGATGTAAGTGAGGAGGAACTGGCGTATGAGGCAATAAAGCAAGTGCTGGAGGAGACGGGACTCACCCTGTCCGACATGGAGTCAGCCATAACTTGCTGCCAGGATGCCTACGATGGCAGGACGATAGCGAGCTTGAGTCTCCAGCGCGTTGTGGGAGCGCATTTCGGGCATGAGTTCACCGTAGCTGAAGATGGAATCAACGCCGCCTACGTTGCCATGGCAGAGGTCCTCTCCGGCCACTTTGAGACCGTCCTGCTTGTGTCTCATATGAAGGAATCTCAGGTTGAAAAGAGCGTGATTGAAAATTGTGCCTTCGATGCCATTCTCATGAGGCAGCTGGGTTTGGACTTTACCTCAGCCGCTGCCCTGCAGGCCAGGCGCTACATGGATAGATACGGCATTACACCTGAGCAGTGCGCTAAAGCGGTGGTCAGGAACCGCCGCAATGCCAGGAACAATCCCTTTGCCCAGGAGCCCATGGATGTTACGGTGGACGATGTCCTCAGATCGAGGATGCTGGCATCCCCCATCAGGCTCCTCGATACCAAACCGATATCGGATGGTGCATGTGCCATGATTATGACTACAGAGGAGAAGGCTAAAAAGCTTACCAAGAAGCTGGTATGGATAGCGGGGGTGTCAAACTGCTATGAGACACACTACCTGGGAGACCGGGAACTGGCCGATTGTGACGCTCTGGTGAAGGCTGCCAAGAAGGCCTACAGCATGGCGGGCATCAATGATCCTTTGAGCCAGATAGATGTGGCTGAGATATCCACGGAGTATTCCTACCAGGAGCCCCTATGGCTGGAGGGGCTTGGTTTCTGCGGCCGCGGCGAGGGAGGCAAGCTGGTTGATTCCAGAACGCTTGAGATGGGCGGCCAGCTTCCGGTGAACCCCTCGGGAGGGGTGCTTCCCGGCAACCCGAATGGTGTAGCGGGTATGGCACGCATCGCTGAGGCAGTATTGCAGCTCCGCGGCGAAGCGGGCGCTGGACAGGTGGAGGGAGCCAAGGTAGCCCTTGCACATGGCTATACCGGGATCTGCGGGCAGCATCAAGCGGTGATGATTCTAGCTAACATGTAGCGGGAGGTAGATATGGCTGGTAGAGTAGCAATAGTAGGAGTCGGACAGACCCACCACACTAGTAGACGGGACGATGTTAACCTGCCGGAGATGGTCGGTGAGGCGGTGAGGGCAGCCCTGGCCGATGCCCAGTTGAGCATAAAGGATATTGAGGCTTTCATCTTCAGTAATATGGAGGCCTTTGAGGGAATCATTCTGCCCGATCATGGGATGATTGCTGAAGTCGGTGCAATAGGAAAGCCCGGTCTGAAAGTCACTGGTGGCGGCACGACCGGATCCGAGGCCGTTGGCGAGGCCTGCCATCTGGTCTCCGCGGGCCTATATGACATAACCATGGTCGTAGGCTGGCAAAAGCACGATTGCGGTGATGCTACTGCTGGCATTTCGGCCGCTGCCGTCCCAACAGCGGCTAAAGGGATGGTAGTAGGCGCCGTCAGTGAGTTCGCCAAGCAGGCATTGAGCTACATCAGGCAGTCCGGTGCCCGGGAGGAGCATGCTGCTATGGTGCGGCTTAAAGCAGACCGGTGCGCCTGCAGGAATCCCTATGCCCATCTGAAGCTTGGCCTGAAGGGCTTGGAAGATTATCTCAAGTCTCCATACCTGGTGTGGCCTATCAGGCTGCTGGATTTTTGCCCTCAATCCTGCGGTGCATGTGTCGTTGTACTGGCCTCGGAAGAGAGAGCGAAGAAGATCCACAAGAAGCCGGTGTGGGTGGTCGATTTCGAGGTAGCACACCAGGAACCATTCAGCGCCGGCAGCTTTGGCGACCCCACCGGCACAGAAACGTACTCTCAGGACGTGGCTGCCGAAAGGCTTTATAAGAGGAATGGTATAACTGACGTTAGAAAGCAGGTCGATCTGGCGGAGATCTACGAGCCATCCACCTGGGAAGAAATGAGTCTCTACGAGCATTTCCACTTCTGTGAAAAGAACGAGGGCTGGAAGCTGATAGAGAAGGGGGTAACCGAGATAGAAGGGGAGTTCCCGGTAAACCCATCAGGAGGCGTGATAGCTAGCAATCCCATCGGCGCTACGCCTGTCATTCGCATTGCCGAAGCTGCTCTCCAGATCCGTGGGGACGCCGGTGAGCACCAGGTTACCAGGGACGTTAAGACAGCTATTGCCACCGCCCTCGGCGGGCCCAACTGGACGGCGATGTTCTTGCTCAAGAGGTCCTTATAGGAGGCGATGAAATGTCAGAAGGATCCCCAACCAAAAAGGCGGAAGGGCCGGAGTATATCCGTATAGAGTTCGATTTGCCCCGGCGTTACAACTGGTCTACGGGCAGGTACCTGGGTAAGGTCTACGCCGAGGCGAAGGAGAACAAGAAGATGGTGGCCCCCCGCTGCCCCAAATGCAAGCAGCTCTGGGCGCGCCCACCATCGCCGGTCTGCCCCAAGTGCAAGGTGGATATGGGCTGGGACTGGGTGGAACTGCCCCTGACGGGCACGATATTCCAGTATACCTATCAGGTCTACCCCCTGTGGGACCCGCACGAGGGGGAGAGGTGGTCTAATCCCCACCCTCCTGCCATCATCCTTCTGGATAATGGCATTTATTTCAGACACCTTCTCGAGGAGACAGACACGAAGAAGCTGAAAGAGGGGATGCGGGTGCAGGCTGTGTGGGAAGAGGATTACGAGAAGCGCGGCCAAGGCTTCCAGGACATCCTGTACTTCAGGACGATCGAGGAGTAGGAGGTTAACACATGGCAAAAGTAACCGAGAAGCTGGAGGGGATGGACGTCTGGGTTTACCACGGGCAGATATATATCCCGAATACGTATTCCGCCGGAGCTGTGGGGAGCCGGTTCCTCATTGAACTGAGAGACAATAAGAAAATCATGGGTACGAGATGCCCTACCTGTAACCGTGTTTATGTCCCTGCCAGGTCTGTATGTAAGGATTGCTTTGGCGAGCTCAGTGAGTGGGTTGAGGTGAGCCAAAAGGGAACCCTGCTCACCTATACCGTTGCCTACCAGTCGAATCCTATCCAGCCAGTGTCCACCCCCATCGTATACGGGATAGTTCAACTGGACGGGGCTGACACCGGCCTTGTCCATATGCTGGGGGAGGTCGATCCCGCGCAGCTAAAGGTGGGGATGAAGGTCAGGGCGGTATTCAAGGCCAAGAAAGAGCGCGTAGCCAGTGTTCTGGACATCAAATACTTCAAGCCACTAGACCAGAACAATCCGAGGTAGTGCAGTGACAAAGGGACAAGAGGGTGCATTAAGCAGATACCGCGTTCTCGACCTTACTGACAGTAAGGGCGCTTACTGTACCAAGCTACTGGCGGACCTCGGTGCTGATGTTATCAAGATCGAGCGGCCGGAGGGGGATCCCGGACGCGGGATCCCACCTTTTGCAGGTGATACGCCTCATCCCGAAAAGAGCTTGTATTTTCTCCATCGGAACGCCAACAAGCGGGGGGTAACCCTGAATCTTGATAGTTTAGAGGGTCGGAATATTCTGAAGGAGCTGGTCAAGACAGCCGACGTCCTGGTGGAGAACTCGCCTCCGGATTATATGGCGGGGCTAGGCCTCGATTATTCGGTACTCAGCCAGCTAAACCCCGGGCTTATCATGGCCAGTATCACCGAGTTCGGTCAGTCAGGCCCATACAAGCATCGCAAGGGTTCCAATATTGTCGATTTCGCCATGAGCGGTATCATGATCACCAGCGGCTACCCGGGAAAAGAGCCTTGCCTGCTGCCAGGATCGCCTGCTTACGACTCGGCTTCTGTCCATGCTAGCATTTCCATAGTGGCCGCCATCTACATGCGCGGCACCACGGGCCAGGGGCAGTACATTGACACATCGGTGCACGTAACCTCACGCCTGGGTCTCTATCCCTGGATAGTGCCGAACTATTCCTACGCTCTCAATCCAGGAGCACCGCCACCGACATCTGAGAATAGAATGGGGGCATCTATTTACCCGGTCTACCCCTGCAAGGATGGCTTTATCAGGGTAATTGCGATAACCCCACGGCAATGGGATGCCCTGATGCGGGTGCTGGGCAACCCTGAAGTACTTCAAACACCCGAATGGCGGGATTTTATTTACCGAATCGGCAATGCCGATGATCTCTATGCTCTCATGCTGGAGTTCACAGAGAAGTACACCAGGCTTGAACTCTTCGAAGCAGGTCGCCGCGAGGGAGTGCCTATCGCTCCCATCTTAGACATAGCGGACTTCTATAATAGCCCACAAACCAAAGATAGAGAATTCTTTATCGAGGTGGAGCATCCGGTGGCCGGCAAGGCTGACTATCCAGGGCCGCCCTACAAGTGGACAGAAACACCAGCGGTTATAAAACGCCCCGCTCCATGCCTCGGCGAACACAATGAGGAGGTCTATTGCCAGGAGCTGGGCTTCTCCAAAGATGACCTGGTCGCCCTAAGGGGCGGTGGAGTACTATAGTAGGAGAACGATGTGCTGCCTCTGGAAAATGTTAAGATATTAAGCTTCGGAACCGGGGCGGTTGTCCCTGACGCAGGTAAGATTCTGGGGGAGCTGGGCGCCGACGTTATCAAGATAGAGTCCAAGGACAACCTCGATTTCGTGAGGACTCTTGCGCCGAATATAAACAACATTGGCCCGTTCAATGAAGCGAATCGGAGCAAACGTAGCTTTGGGGTAAACCTAAAGACAGAAAAGGGTTTAGAGCTCGTTAGCCAGCTCATCAAGATTGCTGATATTCTGCTCGAGAACTTCCGCGGTGGCGTCATGAAAAGCCTCGGATTAGACTATGAGAACGTGCGTAAGATCAACCCCCAGATTATCTATGTCAGCAGCCAGGGCTTTGGCAGCGGAGGGCCTTACAGCGACTACCAGGCCTATGGCCCAATGCTCTCAGCAACCTCCGGCGTGCTCTCGATTTGGGCTCAACCGGATGACCCCTATCCCGTGGGTTCCAATGCGCCGCATCCTGACTTTATGGCCAGCAAACATGTTGTCATAGCAGCAATAGCCGCACTTGACTACCGGCGCGGCACCGGTAAAGGGCAGTTCATCGATATGGCTCAAACTGAAGTGGCAGCTAACCTTGCGGGTGAGCACTACCTGGACTACACTTTCAACAGGCGGATCACAAAGCCGATGGGGAATCGAAGCTCGTACGCTGCCCCCCATGGGTGTTACCAGTGCAAGGGTGAGGATGAATGGTGCGCCATAGCCGTGTTTACCGATGAGGAGTGGCAGAGCTTCTGCAATGCTATTGGCAATCCCGCCTGGACCAAGGACCCCAAATTTGCCGACCTACTTGGCAGACTGAAAAATACCGATGAGCTTGATAAAAAGGTTGGAGAGTGGACAGCAACGCTGGATGCGCATGTGGTTATGGAAACACTACAGGCTGCAGGTATAGCTGCCGGTGTAGTTCAGCGCGCCCCCGATACTCTCGCTGACCCGCAGCTCAAATGGGATAAAGCAATTATTGAGCTGGACCACCCCGTGTCAGGGAAGAGGCTTTACCCGGGCGTACCATTCAGAATGTCCGGCACTACACCAATCGAGAGCACACCAGCTCCACTGTTGGGCCAGCATACCGAGGAGATATGCCGTGACCTGCTGAAGATGTCAGATGAAGAGATAAAGCGGTTGCTGGATGAAGGTATCATAGACAATCCTGAAAGCGCTAAGGGAGCTGGGGGCGGCATGTTCGGTTGAAAAAACTGTATGCACTTTTTTCAGCTTTAGCTATTGATATCGGTAACCCTGGTCAGCTTCGCAGCTATTTTCCAACCTTCACTTCCAGCCCATGAGATTCCAGAATCACCATGCACTTTTTCACCACATCACTATCCGGTTCAAGCATGCCATCCGCTCCATTATGACCATATTGCTTTCCTAAACCGGAATATTTGTCTTTTCCCCACTCATGATATGGTAGTATAGATATCTTTTCCGCTTTAGTTCTGGAAGCAAGCTCAGCTGTCTTTTGCATATTTGATTCCGAATCATTGAAACCAGGTATTAGTGGAATTCTCAGCCAGATTTTGGTCATGCTTGAAGCTTTATTAAGATTATCCAGAATCAGTTCATTGGATACTCCGGTTTTTTCCTCGTGCTTGACAGGATCCGTATGCTTGACATCAAATAGGATCAGGTCTGTGTACTTGAGAACCCGTGCCATGTTTTCCCATGAGCAGTAGGCAGTCGTATCAAGCGCAGTGTGAAAACCAGCATCCCTGCATTTCTTGAAGAAGTCCCGAACGAATTCCCATTGAAGTAGTGGCTCACCTCCGGAGACTGTTACTCCACCGCCAGAAGTGTTGTAGAAATCTCTGTCCTGCGCAGCGATCTTGAATGCTTCATCTACTGTCTTATACTCCCCCATCACCTGGATGGCGTGGGAAGGGCATACCTTTCCACACTCCAGACAATTGGTACACAACATCCAATCAATGGTGCGGATATCGTTATCGAAAGAAATGGCGCCCGCACTGCAGGCTTCGGCACATCTTTTACAACCGATGCATTTGCGCTCGCCCACCATAATCTCAGGTTCGCTGCTCACTCCCTCAGGATTACTGCACCACGGGCAATGTAAAGGGCAGCCTTTCATGAATAGGGTAGTCCTGATACCAGGACCATCTTGAATCGAGAACTTCTGGATATTGAATATTAGTCCCCTTTGTTCATCTGCACTGTCTGATATCATTTACACCTCTGATGGCCCTGCGTTTTTGCGCAGGTGGCCGAAACGGGCGCCTCCCGGGCTTCATCAGGAGACCCTGTGAAGATAGCGTGGGGTATCAGCCCCACGCTATCTTGTGCGCAACCGTGCTTTAGGACCTGAACTAGGTGATGGCCTGTTCTGTTCTTTCAATGATGCTGTCTTGTGTATGATCGGGCAGGTCGACGAAGTGAGCGCTGTAGCCCGCGACCCTCACGATAAGTTCGGAATATTCTTCTGGCTTGACTTTCGCCTCACGAAGCTTTTCGCTACTTACTACATTGAACTGGATGTGAGGAATATCCTTTTTGTACCAAACCTTAAGATAGTCAGCAAAAAGTTTCCGGTTATCACCTTCCAAGAATTCGGGCATAAATCTCTGGTTGAATAACTCGGTATGCATGTAAGGAACCTTACCTACTGAGTTCAGCACGGCGGTCGGACCCTCGCTGTCGGTTCCCGCCATTGGTGATAGGGAGCCGTCGGCCAGCGAGGTGCACGCCAGTCTTCCATCCGGGCTGGCACCGGCCGCCAGTCCCATCATGGTGTACCCGCTGGCAGTGCTGCCATCCATCGTGAACGAATAGCCCCAAGCGTCCTTGAACATGCCGACAGTCTCATTCATCCCGACCAGGAACCGCACTGCCCAGTCATCGGCGAAGTCGTCGTCGTTGCCGTACTTCGGTGCATTGAGAAAGTCCTGTCGCATAACCTCGTACCCGGACCAGTTGGCGTCCAGCGCCTGTATCAGTTCCTCCATGGTGTATCTCTTCTGCTCGAATACGAGGCGCTGAATCGCGGCGAGCGAGTTCGCCACGTTGATCCCACCGAAAGGAGTGACCTCCGGCCAGGTGTCGTTCTCCTTGTGAAAGCGCACCAGGTCGATTCCTCGCTCGAGCGTCTCATCCATGAGCAAGGAGTTGCACGGGTCGGCCCTGCGTTCCATCAACACCTGCTGCGCGATGTTCCACGAAACCGCACCGATCCTGACGTAGTACTTCAAACGCTCGAAGTAGGCTTCCATTAGTTCGTCTGCCGACTGCATCTCCGTCGCCTTCTTGCCGGCGGCGAGGACCACGCTGCCGCACCGGACCTCTTGGTCGTTGAGGCGCAGGACCTGGCCGAGTACCTCGGGGCAGTTCATCACGGAGCCGGGCGCCAGGCCGGAGCTCTGCATGCCCTTGCCCATAACGTGGTTGGCAGCGCATGCGCACACCTGTACCTTCTTGGCATCCTCGGCGCTAAATCCTCTCTGAATTCCCCACTTCTCAAGCAGATCCATGTTGAAGTAGGAGGGGTGCCCGAGGCCTGTTCGACCGAGATCAATCGCCGCAAAGATGACCTCCGGCGAGATCCCGGCGTGATATTGGATCGCCACCGGCGGCTGGGACAGGTGCAGGTTGCCCAGCGTCTCCAAGATGATGAAGCTGAGCTCGTTGGTGGCATCTTTTCCATCGGTTGTCGTGCCGCAGATATTGGCCGTGTACATAGTGTTGGCACCGGATACGCCGGCGAACTTCGGCGGCCACTCGAGCGGTGCACCAATCTCCTGGATCTTCAGGAAGAGACACTCGACAAGCTCGACCGCCTCATCCCGCGTGATCCGCCCGGATTCGATATCCGCCTGGTAGTACGGCCACCATATCTGATCGAACCTCGTGCCGCAGCCGTAGCCCCATCTGGCGAAGTAGTTGGCGACGACCTCAACGGTCCAGTAGAACTGCAGGCACTCGTGGAACGTTCGGGGTGGACGGGCGGGGACGTGTTCAAGTATGTCCGCCATCTCCTCCAGTTCCCTGCTCCGCTTCCCGTCGCGCTCCTGCGCTGCCTGCTGCCGGGCCGCGTCGATCAGCCGCTGGCCGTAGCGAATAATCGCCTTGCCGCAGCGCACCATCGCCTGCCACTCGTAGCGCTTCGACAGGTATTCGGCCGGATCCAGCTCCTCAACCCTGGCATCCAGCTCCGCGAGCTTGGCCTCGGCCACCGCTATCCTCGCATCCAGTCCCTCGCGGAAGAGAACCTCCCAGTCGTAGGCCGTGATTACGAGCCCCTGCTCCCATATGTTTGACATAAAGGCTCCATAGGTGGTGATCACTGGCGCCATCTCCTCCGGCAGCGATGACCTGATCAGTGCCGCCGTGCTCCTCCGTTCCCAGAAGGGACAGATCTCGTCGACAATCTCCCGTCTCTCCTCGTCCGTGACGATCCCGGAGAAGCCTCCCGTGGTGACCGCCTCGGGTACCCAGTCGACGTTCGTCTCCGGGTACCATCTCACCTTGTTGGCTCCACCGTTGGGGTCGCCCACGATCAGCTCCCCGTCCTTGATGAAGACGGGCATCTCCTCGCACAGCTTTTCCACCATGCGGGCATACTGCAGTGGCGCCGGCTGGCCGTCGGTTTCCCGAAAGGCCGCGGTGACGATCCGCGCCCTGGCCATGTCGATCTTGATACCCTCGCGGAACCGGCACCTCCCGAGGCCCTCTGCCGCGTTCTCCATCGTGTTCTCGGTAACCGCCCCCTTCCAGTTCAGCGCGCTCCTCAGCATGCTGGTCCGGGGTGTGGAGCCATAACCCCACTCGAAAGGTACGGCCTTCTTGAATCTCTCCTCCGTGGAAACTCTATTTTGTTTCGACGTTGTGGTCATTGACTTTCACCTCCTTTGGTGATTGAAAGGATATCGATTATTTATATCACCTGTCGCCAGCATCACATCCTTTCCTCAAAACTTATGGTTGACGAAAAACATCAGGTGAACCCTGCAAATTATGGCAGGGATGAAAATTCAATGGAGACTATTTTGTTTACTGGCATAGGGTGCTCCTAACCTTCAAAACCTTTTCAGCCTCCCCTAAGTCTACCGATATTTCCTTTGGTACAGGCTCCCTACCTCCCGGCGCTTTTATCCGCCGGTAAAGTTCGGCCTGCGCTTTTCAAGGAAAGCCACTGGCCCTTCCTTAGCATCATCAGAGGCAAACACCAGGCGAGCGCCCTGTTCCGCTCCATCTCAACCAGCTCTAGTCCAATCCCATCGACGCGAAGAACCTGGAGAACATCTCCTTTATCTCGGCTGTCGTTGTGTACCTCTCGTCAAAGTTGTCCATCCCGATATGCAGAAACGGGACCCCTAGCTCGCGGCACGTCTCCCTCATCATGCCAACGTTTGCAGAACCATCCTTGTGGCCCATGTGGCCAGGCCAGACGACACAATTTATTTTGTAGTCTTTGACTACATGCCTGATGTCACCGATCCAGTTATCTGCCACACCCCGTGCCTGCCTCATCATCGGGGCGTCACACAAAGCCCTCTTAGCCAGTCCCTTGAGCATGGTTTTCTCGCTTGAGGTGTCAATCAGTGTGTAGGGGCAATAGCCGAACATGTCCATAACGTTGACCGCCCCATACTCCTGCTCCAACCAAGGAAAGAGGTCAAGGCTCAAGCCCAAAGACACAACGTCAAACCAAAATATCCTTACCCTCTCATTCTCCACCTTGCCCTTTCCCTCTCGCACCAGCATCTCGGCGTCGTCAACGAGGTCCCTGAACCACTGGGTGCCTCTGGGGTCACCGACTAGGATGTTCAGAGCTACACCGAAGGCTTGCAGTCCTACGCCGAAGCCGTGGGGACAGGGCACCGCTCGCCTCAGCTCGTTGTACTCCATCCACAGCTCGTACATCTTGTTGGACTCCACTATGACCTCCCGAAGTCTGTCCATATCCAGCTTGCGCCCGGTGTGCTCCTCGAGGAAGGAAATCATTTGCTTGGTTTCGTTAGCATAGTAATCTAGACTTCGCTCATCGTCCCAGTAGGGCGGGTCACAGCCGAACATCGGTATTTTGCCCCAGTTTTCGTTTGTCTGCATTAATTGATGCGCCATTAGGGAAGCATCGCACGGGTGAAGCATGGCTATAACCACAGTTGGCAGTGGAGCAAGATCTTTCTCTACCCAGTATCCTGCTACCCTGAAGGCGGTACATAAGTCCTTTCCAAACAGGCTCTCGGTTGCATCGATCTCGTCTCCTAGGTTGGGGTTCATAGCGTTCGTGAACACGGGCGTCAAAAAGGTGTACCATGGGAGATCCATGGCAACGTATATCTCCGGTTGACAGCCGTAGTAGCTGGCGACGAATGGCAGGCCCTCCTCAACAGCCTTTATTACTGCGTTGTGTTGCCCAACATACGCCTCAGTCAGGGGAGCATAAAGCTTATCAGTCCCCGATGGACTTTGCCCGAACGCCTTTGCCATCGCCTCGTACGAATCGCGTTCCTCTATAAACTTTGCCAATCTCCTTTTTTGTTTATCTTTCTCTGTCTCCATCGTCTACCTCCCTATTGTTTCCAGGAATGCCTGGACCCTCGTTCTCAGTTGGCCGATACCGCCCAAGATGTATTCCCTATCCAACTGCATATAGGGAATACCTTCAGGCTTGAACTCCTTGCCCAGCTGATAGTGCTCAACTGTCCATAAGTCACAAAAGAGTAGCCTCTCGCCAATAATCCCGTCCACCTTGAAATCCCGGATCATGTCCCTGATGAAACTAAGCCTTCGTGGGTAATCCTGGAACATTCGCGGACAGGAATAGCGGTCTGCGATGTAGTATTGAGCAAGAGCCCGTAAGGGGTCACCGGCCTTCTCATCCACATCGTTCCAGAAAATTCTGGTGCCAAAGCATAGCGAGTCGGTGACTACCAGGCCGCCTTGTTCCTCAATGACTTTTATGTAGCCGGGGTCATCAAGTATGCCGCCCGTTATCATCAATCTCGCCCGGTAGTCCTTGATGCCCTCCGCCTCCTTCAAGTCCTCCAGAAGCTCCTTCAGCATCTGATTGAACCGCTCCCGGGGCATGGCTGTGCTTGCGACAACGACGGCCAGTGCCTCGGCCCCGGTAATCGGCGGGTTATCCTGCTTCCTGAGCTCGTAAAGCTGCCTCAGCAGGCGCCGCGTCTCGTTATGGGTCTTTATCGCCTCCCGCAGATTATCATCGGTGATGGTTATGCCCAGGTGCTTCTCCAGCGCCTCCTTGAGAATTGCCATTTCGTCCCGATACCATTCCACCTGCAGCTCACCGGTCTTCTTGGGAAGGCTCATAATGTGCACGAAGGGGGTGTCCACCTTGCGCTTCCAGTTATCGTAGATGCGGCGGGCGTGGTCGCAAGTGTTGAGCCAAACAGCCCCATCAACGAAGTCATACTCGCCCCGCAGTCCCATGTTGAAGCAGTGCCGGGTGAAACTGCAAATGATACTGGCAAAATAAGCATCTGCCAGCTCCGTCCCGGTGCTGCCTGTCCCTCTAGCTCGGAAGGGCACCATGCCGGCAGCGGTGATGATCTCCTCCGGCCCACAGGAACAGAAGAGCGCCATCACCTTGCCCCCCTGCTCCATCCACTTCTTCAGTTCAGGGTTAACGAGGGTCTCGGTTGCTTCCTGGAATTGCTGTAATGCCTTCGACTTCACCTTCGTCTCCAATTCATTTTCCCCCTTTCCAGGCGATCCTTTTCATGGTCGCCCCGCTCCAATTATTACCGCATCATACGTTGCAGCGGGCATCACTACATCCTTTTAAGGAATCAGTGAAGGGAGTGTAC
>Ga0209979_1000312_pt1 | contig 70476 bp, 149 predicted proteins | sample AnhtaG_FD_183114 | JGI IMG/M metagenome (GOLD analysis project Ga0209979, IMG submission 183114) | Deep subsurface microbial communities from Anholt, Denmark to uncover new lineages of life (NeLLi) - Anholt_01485 metaG (SPAdes) (version 2) | ecosystem: Environmental > Aquatic > Marine > Oceanic...
CATTAGGTTCCTTCATTTTTGCCTCCTGCGTTCTTCTGACGCTTTTCACTATACACCCATGAGCGTGGGTTGTAATGTCTCGTTTTTTAAGCTCATCTTTTGTTTCATCACTGCGTCTCCATGACGGCCATCTCGACACACATTTAGTTGCAGATGAAAGAACGCTTAAAAACAACTTTTGTTCATTTTTTTGTCTCATATTTCAACTTGTTCATGCTTTCTTTTAGTTCATCACTGATTTTATTAAAGCTTTCTTTTGAAAAATCAGTGATTCTCATCAATGAAAAACCCAACTTCTGTGCTAGCTCTGTTTTAAGCTTATCATTCAAAGCGATGCCCATTACTTTTGAGATATGCTTAGCACTAAATTTTTTATCAATGCAATGCTGAACATCATGCCAACACTTACCGTCGATTTCAATCAACAAATTAAGTTGTGGAATATAGAAATCGTATAATTTCCATGCTTTACGTCCTGATTGTTTTGTGTATGCAATCCTATACTGTGCTACGTAATTTATACGTTCATTTAATAATTGTTGTTCAAACATAAATTCTGGAAACGATTTAGCTTTCTTTCGATATAGAGAAAGCTCTGATTCTGACATGATTTTATTGTCTAAAATCTGCTTAATGACCTTTTCTTTACTTAAAGAAACGATTGATACTATCGTGGGAATTGATGCTTTTTTTGTTAAAAGTTCGTTTATTTTTAAGACAGTAAGTCTGTCTACTTTAATGAAACGTCCGTTGTTCGGGCCTGCCGTATTACCGAAGTTATTTTCTGGCTTATACGATTTGTTCTTTGCACGTGTTATAAGCATGTTTTTTATGCTTGTTGGATTGAGCATTGGGCTTTTCCAATCTGGATTGTTGGCCCTCCATGTCTCAACTTGACGTTTTTTTCTATCATTTTGGTTAACAAGCAACGAACAAATTTTTCCTCTTGTTTCTTTTAACACGTGCTCATCAACACAGTTTTTGAGTATTCGACGTATGATACCTCGATTCGTATTATAGCGTTTCGCAATATCATCCATTTTCATTAGATGATTAACGTATAAATCAACGATAACACATACATCATCATCTGTTAATGTAGATGTAGTCTTACGAAAAAAACGTTTACTGAATATTTCTGTTAGCTTCATGCTTTCTTTAGTGCTTTTTTGAATGACTCTGGAAACATATTTTCATGCTGTTGATAGAACTTTTCCCAATTGCTATCCAAAATGTATGTGATTGCGTGGTCTGTTTCATTTCTAATGCTTCTACCAACAGACTGTATGATTGTTTTTGCAGTCTGATACGGATACCACAGTCTATTTTTTGTCATACGCTTTTTTGTGAGAGGGTCCCCGAGGTATGGAAACGGTATCTTACACAGGATTTGGAATCGGCTCAGCTCATCCTTGAGGTCAATTCCCTCTGACAGGGATGGTGATAGAAGAATCGTCGGTTTCGATGACGCCGCGTGTTTCGCAATCATTTCTTCACGATTGAAGCTATCATGCATCAGCAAACGGCTGCTTTTCACGTTTCTCTTGATGTAGCTTGCGATTTTATACGACTGACAGTGGATGATTCCCTTGTCTCCCTTGTGTTGCTCCATGATTAGCTTCACCATTTCTGCAAGCTTCGGGAGTGTCTGGTCAATCGTCGACTGTGCCATTGCACCTACTGGCGCGTAGTAAATCGGTCTATTCTCAATCGGAAACGGTGAGTCTATCGACAAAAAATCGACCTCATCTTGTCTGAGGCCGAGCGTGGCACAGAACACGTCCTTATCAACGATTGTCGCTGACATCATCAGTACGCGTCTGCCGTACGATAACAGTAGGTCATTCGTGTATGGGCTGACATCGACTGGTTTGAACTCAAGCTTCTTGAGACCCTTCTCTTCGCTTTCAACGATGCTCATCACCCAATTGTCATCAGACCACATCTCCATGAACCGATGCATCTTACAGATGTGCTTATCAAGTAGCTCAATCTTAGATGATATCATCTCAAAGTCCTTGAGCTTATCCTTCATATTCAACTTCAAAATCATCAACTGTGCCTGCTCTAGATGAGCAACTGCTGCTGGGATGTAGGTCGTCCTCAGCCACTCAATCATCTTCGTCGGATTCGATGTTGATGGCCATTTCAGCTTAAGCGTATCCTTCGCGAATTTCTCTGAGACAGACGTTTCAACGAACTTGCTCAGCTCTGATTCAAGGTTATGGCATTCATCTAGCACAAGTAGCTCTCGTGGCTTAAGCTTTCCTCCGTATTTCGTCTCAGCCATGAAGTATGAATAGTTTGTCGTCCCTTCCTCTGAATCAATAAACAACTTCTTCTGACGCTTGTAGCAACAGTCTGTCGTGCATTTGCGCCAAAATGCGCTTCCCTGCGTCTCGTTCTTCACAAGTCGTTGGCTTTCACCACATGTGTTTCCAGTGTAAAATTCACATTTGTAGTTGCTCGCCGACTTGATTGACTGAAGCTCACCATTCGGTGGCCCAAAATCATGTACGTACTGTTCTTGTAAGACTTTTTGTGTCGTTAAGACGTAGGTACCGGGCACGTAATCATCATTTGGAATGCGAATTGAGTTCAAATATCTACCGACAGTTAAGCCAATGGCAGACTTTCCTGTTCCTGTCCCGAGCTCTGCTATTACATAACGTTTGTTGCTTTTAAGAAATGATGAAAGAATAAAGTTGATTGCTTTTTCTTGTGTATCTCTGGTAATTGAAAAAGGAAAAAAACGCTTCCATTGATAATCTGTATTCATTTTATTATTCATTTTTTAGTAAAAGACTTTAAAGAACTTTGTATAAACACAACATCTGCATCTAGCAATGCATCTTCAAAAGACACTTTTTTGAAATCTAGCTCTGTTAAAACAGAAAATGTTATGTCTTTTGATTCAAAGAACTTTTTAGCTGCTTTCCATTTTTCGCAATCTGGAGATTGATTTTTCTTTACAACCCATGACTGTTTAATTTCATATACTGATTTAGTTTTTTCTATGTAGAAGTCTATTGTGTATGTTCTTTTTACGCCGTTCAATTCATAATTGACTTTAAAACATTCTTGCTTTATATCATTCAATGAAAAGCCATTATTCTCTAGGTGTTTTATAAATGAATACTCTAACAAGCTTCTAAAAAAACGACCCTTATAATAACCTTTGACAGAGCGACCACCCTTTTGATAAACTTTACCAAAAGCAGGATTCTTTTCACCTTTTGTGTTATTTGAAAATTTTAATCTAATTTCTCTAGCTTTATCAATTCCGTGGATTTCTTCTAAAGTTTTTCCACGAAGCGACTTATTGTAATTAACTCGAACAGCTCTAGCAACTTCTTTTTGATGAGTCATATCAGCTGCTAAGATTGCTTTACTTAAAGTTTGTTTATATTCAGACATTTTTACGTCTGCATATTCTTTACCATGTTTTTCTAAAACATATTCATACCATGGTTTATGCGGGTTGAAACCAATTTTTCTAATACCTTTTGCATGTTGCCATGCATTAGAACATGATTTATTACAAAATCTTCTTTTATCACAACGCCGAAGACGTCGTTCTTTACCACAAAACTCACAATTAATTATTTTCCAAAATTTACTCATGTTATTAAATATGAGTAAGGAACTGATTGTGGTTCTTATGTTCTTTAAATTATTGAGTCAATCGCACCGAGCTTCTTTGCCTCTTCGGCAGAGATGTACCTATCACGCGTCGGTCCGTCGCGGTCATATAACTTTCTAACATTCTCAAGCGTTAGGCCAGTCTCAGCAGCAAAACATGAATCATATTTGTCTTCCTGCTGTTCAAATGCCTGAAGTGATGCGCGCATCTCAAAGATGTTTCCGTGGATGTGGTCCCATCCACAGTGGTACATCATCTGTGCATTTTTCCCCATCTTTCTTTCACCCTTCTTTCCAGCAGCAAGAAGAAGACAACCGGCAGACATTATCTTGCCAAGCCCGACAGTGTGAATTGGTGTTGAGACGTATTTCATCAAATCATACAGCATGAATGTGTCATACACGTCGCCACCGTATGTATTAATAATCATTGTGATTGGAGACTTTGCATCACGTTCTGATAGAGCAATCAACTTCTCTGTCGTTGAACGTATCATCTCTTCATCGATATCACCGACGAGGTAAATCGTTCTACTATCCTCACCACCCTCTACAACTTGTTCAGCATCGAATTGCTCAAACTCACGCTTTCGTTGCCTCGTCTGTTGCTTTCTGTTCTTCATAGTAAGTTTCAAACCTCAGTGATAAGAGTGCTTCGTTGTTGGCCAGACTCTAGACGCTCAATCAATGACGTGATGTCTTGAAGATAATCTCGATTCTCAAGCTCTAATGCTAACAAAAAGATGATTTTAAGCTTTTCCTTTTCAGAGACGCCGAAATCAATCAGTGTTCTAACGATTTGCCTGCATTTAACATTATGCTCTGCGCTATCTTCTTCTGTCGTTGTGCCGTAATGTTTTACATCAGACATGTAGCAATCATATCATCCATCGATGACATTGTTTCAATGTTGTGGAAAGACAAATGAGTTGCTAAACGGCTCTATACGGATGCTGTTTGGGCCATCAACACGTAGGCATTTTCCACTAACAACGCCAGACACATCCTCAGATGAAAGGATGATTGTAGTGTCCCATGCTTTATTTGCGATGACCCATGCGACACACTCCCAGATTGATACATCTGCACTGTATGATTCTAAAACAGAGATGATGTTTGAGGGTAGTGATACCTTTATATCATTTATTGAAATGATTGATGCATTGTTTTCAAGGCCGCTCAGAATCTCTGAATGACCGATGTCAATGACACGATGTACAACACCACAGTTATTGCATTGCGCAAACTTTGAAATGACATTGTCATTTTCATCAATCTCAGAAAACACAATGAACCGATGATAGACGATGTCTTTTCTATCACGAAACTGAGGAAGTGTGCAATGACACTCTACAAGATGTCGTATGCATGACTTCACTTCTTTTCAGTGATTCGACCTTCTTTGATTGCAACGCGTAATGTTTCACTGACCTGCTTTGAGCTTTGGATGAATGCATCATCGATTGACTTACTGATGATGAAATCGAGGCCCGATAGCTTACTTTCATCAATCGAAATCTGTTTATTTCTGATTGCATTCGTTAGATTCTTTGAAACAAGCGCTTTCGCATGTTTAAACATCAGTTGCACGGCTACATTAACATCTCGTTCAATGCTCATGCTATATCTTAAACGTTTGAGCACTCCTGTATAATAAGACATGCAACGATGTTGCTACTTATCACAATCCGGGGACAGAGCAATGAAAACACTCAAAGAAACGCATCAAAAAAAGCTAGCAATCCTGACAGAGCAGTTGAACAATAATCCAGATATCCTTCGAGAGGCAATCGACCAAAAGCAAATCGATGATATACAACGCGCTGTTGAAAAATTGACTAGGCTGTTTTCTGCTCCTGAGTTTGAAGAGCTACAATCAATGAGAGCAGGACTCTCAAGGGCTTATGAGAATCTGACTGACCTGTTGGCTGCTAACAGAATGACACGTTGGATGAAGCTCGGCAAGGAGCTCAAAGATGTTGGAACATTCACGACGGGTGTGATGGCATTTTTGCGACAGCTCCCACAGATAGCAATGATGATAACGAACTCTGTGAATGCTGGTGGAAACGTGAATAGAGATGAACCGATTGCACATATTTTAAGTGGAGACCAGGGCACACTCGGTAAGCTGTCATCAATCATTGTTAAGTCTCTTAGGCCAGCATCATTCTTTGGACAAAAACAGCTTCCATACGTTGATATGGAGCAGATTGCATTTGAAGTACTCGGACTGTCACTAAATCAGATTGATAAATTGAAGGAGCTTTCAACGCAATCACGTGTTGTTAAGAAAACACTCAATCCAGAGCTATTCAAATCGATTGATGATGCACTAAAGAGTCTAGGTCAGCCCTCCAAACCCGATGAAGCGAGTGAGCAGGGTCAAGAAAGCACAGTAACAAAACAAAAGCTACCCACGGTCGCTGTTGTCAAGCAAGACTTTCCTGTCATGTTTAGAGCGGCGGTCGCGAGCGCCTTTCCTGAGAGGGAGAAGGATGACTATGGTCATGTCAAGATAGGAACACGTGAAGCTGTCGCAAGGGACCTCTTCATAAAGAACATCATTGAGTGGTTAAAAGAGCACGGTCTTATCGAGACAAAGTGATGCTCCATCAAATGATTTCATGATGCTCGTTGCGTAATGAATTGCAGAACCGATGATTATTGCAGATGATTCATCCTCTAGAATGCCATCAAGCAATGAGATGTCGTAACCGCTTATCTTTTGACGTTGAACGACCCCGTATTTAAGCATCGAACGAATCACCTTCAGCCCGATGTCTAGGTCATGCATCATCTTACTACCCAACGACCCAGCATCAGACACACGTATCACGACTGACGCACCCGTCAATGACCTGACGCGTTTGTCAAGTATCATTCGTAGCGCAGGAATCTGTTCATCGATGCGTCGTTGAATGAGATTTTGTAGATGTGGTTTAATACCGTTTGTGCTTGAGCTTGAAATGATTGTTGTTGAGCCAGTGCATGTCACATTTTGGACCGTTGGAAGCTCATCATACTTGATTTGTGATATGACGTCACCCTTTAGCGATGATACAACATCACAGCCCGCAACCATCGCAACATCAATGAGCACATTTGCTGTCTCAAGCCCAAACTCAACGACGACTGGGACGACGTTCAGTGTTTTACGTGCATAATTGACGTTGAGCGTTGATATGACATCACGGCTGAACCCCCTAGCCATGATGACCATCGGTCTCTTAAGCTCATGACTACGTTGCAACATGTGGTCAATCTCTGACACATTCTCAATCGTGCCGTCAATCAGCGCTAGCTTAACATCAGATGCGAACCATCGTCCGTTTTTAAGAAATGATGCATTTGCACCGATGTTGAACATATGACCCATCAATAGTTCAACCGTGTTCGTCCCTGTCGTTGATGGTTCTATGAATATCTTACAATCACTTCCTGCCAACGCTATTGCCTCTTCAAGCATTCCAGCAACATTTGGCACGGTGCTTCTTAAGCGTTCTTTAAGAGCGACAGATGTCGTTGAACATGAAAATTCATCAATCATATGAAGCAATTCATCATATGATTTTATGATGCTAGCAGTCGAAAGCTCTGACGTGATGCTGTTCTTTAATAGCCTAATGAGATGCTTGCTTGATGTAGGAGCGACAATCTCACTTTTTTTACATGCATCAATGATGATTGAGCGAATGATGCTCTGTGATTCAGGAGCACGACTTAGCACGCTCAACACAGCGTATGCATCATTCATAACGTCTATCGAGCCATCTGGCATTCGCATGACAGTGAGGCCACCGTGTGTCATCGCTTCAAGCTCATTAACGACGATTGATAACGCTGATTTAATCTGTTCCTTGTCAGACAGCATGATAAATCATAACGCGCCCAATGGGATTTGAACCCATGACGTAGCAATTTAGAATTGCGTGTTCTACCGCTGAACTATAGGCGCTAAGCAAACGAATTTCCACAACCACACGTCGTGGATGCATATGGATTAATGAACTTGAATCCAGTTCCTGATAGACCCATGATGTAATCAATCATCACTCCCTCTAGATGCATCGCAGATACTGGGTCGATATACACGGTGATTCCATCATGCGTTGATACAATGTCATCATCGTTTTTGTTTGAAAAATCAAGAACATACTCAAACCCAGCACAACCGCCTCCTCTGATTCCCACACGTAATCCATCACCGACTACGTTCGGTTCTAGCATGAATTCTTTTATTGCAATGATAGCCTTCTGCGTGATTGTGATTATCTCATTGCTGTTTTCGCTTTCTTGCACGTGCCTCTTCCTTATACAATCGATTGAGTTGTTCTTGTCTGTCAAGCTGTATCGCAGTGAGACGGCGCTTGCTGATATCGTGTCTCTTTTCGGCTGCAACGACAACGTTAGACATACGCTTAAGCATTGCGTCTATTGCTCGTATAACGTTTATTAGGACAAGCAGAGCACTCTTCTCAAAGCCCCTTGACTGTGCAACATCCTTATACATCGCCTTGAGTGTGCCATCAGCATCAAGCGACGACTGCATGCCATCTAACAGCTTACGAAGTGCGTTAGCACGTTCTTGAAATGATGCACTCACGTGATTATCTCTTAAGTTCTTTGATGCGTTCTTCGATTTCGTTTATCTTTTCAATCATCGCCTGATGCTCTGCTTCAAGACACACCAGCCGATATGAGCCAGGATGTTTTCTACACATACCGCTAGCAGAAGCATCTCCACATGTGCATGCAGGAACACGCAAAATTATGCTCTCAGACAAACTCATGACAGCATTAGATATCCTGCTTCGTAGCTTGCCATATAGCTTTGTTATCATCATGTCTTAATCACTAGGATACACCCTTATTCATCGAAATGTCATTTCAATTGACACAATCATCATCATCATTCGATGTGCTACGCTTCATTATAGAGCTTGCCCACTGGACGTATTTAATGAGCTTTTTGTCTGTCGGTTGAACGTCTAATGAGCCATTGACAAAAATCATGTAGCTATCAAGCGCATACCTTCCTACTCCTGGAAGGTTTTTCACATCTACACCATCTATAAACGCCCTTGACATCTTAATGATTGTTGCTGCCCTTCGATTGTAGAAACCAAGTGAGCGTATCACCTCTATCATCTCTTGGATGTTTGCTGATGCTGCAGCCTCAGGCGTCGGCCATTTAGTAAAAAAAGCATCTACAACACATCTTACCTGTTTGATGTTTGTTAGATTTAAGAACATGCAACACACAAGAAGCTTCCATGGCTCATTTCGAAGCTCTTCCTGAATCAATCCATATGGTGAACGCTCAACAGGAGTCATCAACTAATTCTACAATGCCGCGTCTTATCGAAAGCAACACAAATAGCACGCCATATTTAACGTAATGAAGATACGACTCAGTGAAGTCAGGCACATCCTAGAACGCATCGTTTTAGAGGCTGTCGGAGATGAACCAGCAGTTGATATACGCTTCGTTGTAGATGAAACGTTACCATTGTTTCGTGAAGTCAGAGTTAAAAAGCTGAATGATGGAACATTCTTCGGTGGCGAGCCACGAGGACCGGGAGCAACGTATAAAACACTGCCAGCCGGCACAGAATGCTTGGTGCTCCAAAGAATTGGAGGAAAAGCAGCATGGTGTCAGGTAGAGGGATTTGACGCTCCCATCCGGATGGACATCAATAAATTCTGTCCGACGAAGGCAGAGGTCTATCTGTCTAGGCAAAGAAAGAAAGCTCAGATGGAACCGCCACCGCTACGTGGAGCTAAAAGCACATCAAGCATTAAGGATGCTGAACAGCAATTGCGTGATGCAGAGCGTGTATTGATGCTTGCGAAGCAACAGTTCGAAAAACTAAAAGCATCACAAGAGCAAGAGATAGAAGCAGAACCACCAGAAGAGCACACAGAAGATGAATCGCCCTCAGAATGGGAAGACACTGGTGATTCTGATTGGGAAAGCGTTCTTAACGACCTTTCACCACAGACGAAATCGAAACGCTAATCAAAATCCCGTCTTAACGCGCTCAGACTTCATGACAGCTGACTCAATATGAGTCAACAGGTCGATAAGACCCTTTTTTACATCATCATTTTCAATCACACGCGACGTTCGTTCAATCGTGTAGCTAGCAGCAGTCGCAAATAGCTCTTTGTGAAATGCATATGAATGACCCTTAAGCTTCTTACATGCATCACGAAGAACGTCAGCATCAACATTTTCACCAGAAAATAGCTTCTGCATGTATGCAAATCCCTCATCTTCAGAGGGCTGTGCATAGAATACCTGCTTGTCGAAGCGACCAGGGCGTGCTAGCACCTGTTGGTCAAGCGTCTTCGGTTCATTCGCTGTCGCAACAACAATCATGTTGCGACGTTCGACTGCACCATCAAGCGCCTGAAGGATTGCTTGAAGCGTGACCTGCGTGTGCTTCGTGCCGTCTCTTGGGAAGATGCGGTCGATATCCTCTAGAACGAGGAGACGGATAGGCGTTCTCTCAACTGAAGCAACATCACGTTCATCATTTTCATCATCATCACGAGCAATTCGCTCAGACTCACCCAACACCCATGCCTTAAACTCATCATCAGGAGAATTTCTTGAAGCAGAAAAATCAAACGTTTCAGGCTTAGTGTTCAAAAACTTTGCCAACGCCTTGATTGTCGTCGTCTTTCCATTGCCTGGAGGACCGTGCAAGAGGTATGAACGACTGTATGCCATGTCACGCGAATCGAAAAACTTCTTTCCAGATACGAAAAATTCGATATCACGCTTTAAAATAGCCGTATCATCATTCCAATGAACAGACGTTAGAGCATCATAGTTGTACTCTTTTGGAGCAATCTCAGTCTCAGACATGAGTTGCTCAAACTTTGACAGCTCAGAAGACAGAACGATAAACTTCCCAGGCTCGATGGTAGAGATGATTTTCAATCCAAACTTATCATTTTTAAGAACTGACCAAAGAGGAGGAAGCTCATCACCCACAAACTTAACACATCTAATGAGGTTGTTCTTTCTGTGGTCGATGTTAAACTCAATCTCTTCACCTGGATACGTCATGTCAAGCTCAAACGCCTTATTGATTGCAGGCATCGGTACCTTAACAAAAACGACATCAACAGAGCCCAAGACGCTGTTGATGTAGTGCCCGTGGCTATCAAGAAGCAACTGTCTGTCAATCTCTGACTCATATCGACAGACGTAGTTGATGTTCAACCCTTCTTTTGGAGTTGGCTGCTTAATGACGGTTGGATTATCCATTCTTCGCTCCAGTCTTGTTCGAGGACAGGTTCTTCAAAAGCTTTGAGCATAAATCATCATATGCTCTGCTCAATGCGATGTTGTATCCAATGTTAGGGTCGTACAAGTCATCAGGCATCATCTTCGATGCACCCAGTCCCACTGCATGCTTAATTGGCATAGAGATAGCTACTACAGTAAAATTTCCTGCAATTGAAACATCGATGGATGTGCTTGCCTGCTTGAACAGCGCATAAACTGCAATCACATCATTCGGTGTTGCATTCAACCGCTTAAGAGAACGACTAACAAGTGTTTTTTCATTAGCAATTTCAACCATGATAGCATCATAACACGACAACACATTTGTTTCACAACATCATGATTCATTATCAAACATCTTAATGCGTTGAAGAATTAGCTTCTCATTATGAGACAATTGCTTTTTTTCTACATGCTGGCCCTGTGCTGATGACTCAAACTGCTCTTTCTTTTCTTTTTCTATCTTAGCAAACTGAAGCATCATGTAGTAGCTGAGCGCTTCAAGGATATCCTTCTTATCAGAAAGATAATCTTCTAGCTCAATTGACATCTTCATCGTGCGAGCATACACAAGCATGTCCTCGTAGAATGATTCATCAATTATTGACAATAGAAGTAGTTCATCATCAGTTATGGGCTCAAACTTAGACAAAGGGTCAAGCGCACCCTTACGAAGAAAAAAAACAAGGATGCACAATACAATCAATGCACTGATACATCCCAATGCTAATAGCTTAAGCACCATCATTCGTTCACTGTTTGTTGTCGGGCTGCGCTAACCAATCTTTCCATTCAATTGGAAGGTCATTCCTCCAAATTAGCATAAATCTCATTGAAAAGGGAAGCGTTTTCGGTTTAACGGGTGTAGAAAGCAGTCGTAATCCTGCTTGGCTCGGTGTCAAAGAGCCTTTCTTTTGATTACAGGCATGGCATGCAATGACGATGTTTTCCCACTGCGTCTTACCACCAGCACGTCGTGGTACAACATGGTCATACGTTGCTTCATATTTTGCAACGCTTACATTGCAATACTGACAGCGACCCTTATCACGCATGTACACGTTTTCACGTGAAAACTTAATGACAGACTTCTTGCGATATCTCGTCAGCTCTCTAACGACTGCTGGCATCTTTATGACGAATGATGCAGACCTAATGTCTCTGTCCTCGTATGATTGAATGATTTCAACCTTACCCTTACACCACTGCGTGATTGCTCTATCCCACGAGATATGACCAGCGGGCTGAAAGTTAAAGTCTAAGACAAGCGTTTCCATTATAGCTCCAGATGCCCGTTCATTAGGGCAACGTCATTCCGGAGGCCCTAACAAAGGATAAATATGTTGTTATCGTTAAGCATTGCTATCACATTATATTACTACACACGTAGCATAAAATACACTACTATCTGTGGTGATGTCGCATCCTTAATAAAAGACGCTCAGCGAACATCGTTAGCAAGCGTTGGTCTGATAATGTTAAACGGCGCCAGATGAGTTGTAGTGTATCATCGATGTCAGCGATTTCATACCGCTTAAGCTCAGATGCGTTGTCATGTCTATTAAGTAGAGAAATCACGCGACGTATCAATTTTTTTGAGATGATGATATCTCTGTTAAGCATCTATTTGTTCTATACATCGATAAGAAGTGCTTTGTTAAAGTCTGGGTTGATATCTGACGGCCAGTAGCCTCGAGGGTTGCACACAACACGTGTAGACTTGCTTGTATCATAATGCTCAATGCGATAATCAAATGAGTCATGAGTGTGTCCGTGTATCCAAAGCTTCGGTCCATTTGTACGGATGAATTCATCCATGTCAGTCAGATAAAACGACGTAAGCTCACTGTGCTTAAATCTCTCTGCAACACTCATTTTTGATGGAAGATGATGCGTGATTAATATGTCAGATGCTGATGCTTCACTGTTAAAGAACGCTGTTGCACGTGCATTTTCATCATACACCCAATCTCTGATGCACTTGATTATGCGAAAATCATTCATGAAAAATTCGTACTGTTGGTTTCGTACATGCCACGGAAACCACATCGTGGCACCAAGAAACCTCTGTCCCTTCACTGTGATTGTTCCACAATCAAGCCAGTGAAGGTTTGAATTCTGTCTCATCGCTTCATGCGATAGCGCCACTATCGTATCTCTGTCAGATGCATAATATTCATGATTACCATGAACCCATATGACGTCAGAGTGCTCATACCTTTTGCATAGCCTAGACATGACCTCAATGATTTGAGATTTTGTGCATATATCACCTGCTAGCACCAAAACATCGACGCCATCTGGGTCGAGCGTGCTGATAAAGGATGAGATGCTTGATGTTTTATGGTCGTCATCAAATTCTAGATGAATATCACTCATGATAGCTAATTTCATGATTCACACTCTACATACGCATCTATACTATAGAGCATTAAATTTTCGCATACAAAAATGCTCTGACCAATCAATAGTTTTGCACCAGATAACGTCTTATTATTAATAACGCTTCTTGCACACGAAACAACACTACATGTCATGTCTAACAATGATATAGCGCATCTATCTTGTAAACGATTTTTACATTGCCCGCTACAGACATCAACACAACGAGAGCTTATTTGATGAAAATGATACATGTCATGCAACACTATAAGTGAACCCTTGGCTATCATCGAAAGATGTCCACGTATGGAGCCAACATATTTTGTATGATTGGTCTCTCTAGCCAATGTCCGTCTGCATCTGCGATTGAGTTTAAAAATGAGCTTCTCACCCACTTATAACGCTCTAGCACTGAATCATCATTTTCTACCTTGATGTAAAGACCCTCCATCGTATCGTTCTTGTCAGTTTGACGAAGCGCAACGTCATATGCAACACCTGCATTCTGTGCCTGTGTGTTGAGATTATCTTTCCAGCGACCCGTCTTGTAGTATGACATCGTGATGAGTTGTGTGATGTCATCTAGGCACGTGATGATGCTATCCTGAATGATGTTAACAGAAACGATTGGAGAACCATGAAGTAGTTCAAGCCGTCTCTGTGTTGAAATAAATGTGTTTGTTTCTTTGTCAAAGACATCAAACGCTAAAAAATAATGTGGTAAGAGGTCATAGAACACAGTGTGTTTTGCGAATAACCACTCACCGTAAATGATGTATCTGTCTCCAATGATGTTTAACAGCGTGGCTTCATGAACTGCAGCCCATTGTTTAAAAAGGTCCCAGTGCTTTTCTCGCGGGCCACCTGTAAGGTAATGCCCCCTACTTTGCAGCAGCAACGAACCATCATGCGAGAACGATATCCCAGCATTCGCGCCGTCGACCTTTTCTTCTATAATTACCCGTTTACCAAATAGTTCAGAGACACGAACCTGTGATAAGTCTTCATCACCGCTCTGTAGTCTTGAGCCCTCAAGATGAGGGGTCCGAACAAACTTGATGATTTCGATGCTCATTTATCTTCATTATCACACATATCGACGTTGCTGTGCAATGCTGTGAGCTTATCATCTTTTTTTTGTCTTTTTATGAATAACTCAAGCCTCAGCGCTGAGCTCTTTGAAGGCATTTTTCTGCTATCACAGAGAGTTATCGGCCCTCTTCCTCGTGTGTATTTTGCACCCTTTCCATCCTGATGGGCTTTCACTCTCTTTGCTACGTCAGTTGTGATGCCAGTGTAAAGAGAACCATCGCCACATCGAACAATATAGACGAACCACATCTTTTTTCCACCGTATTTCGGTGTCAGGTCTCCATCAGATGTATAGATTCCAACATCAACACATGAAAGAAACAATTCATGTGGTGTCATCTTACGAAGACGCTTCATTAATTTTTGATGAGCAAGTGCGTTTTGTTTCGTGTACGTCATCTAGATAACTGCTTTACCGTAGATAGACGCAGGTCCAATCCACCCGTTTATGCGACCCTTATTATTCGCTATCTGAAATCTTGTACCGTCAATCGCTTTAACAAGATGCAAATACTGCCTTCCCGCAACCTTACACAGCACTACGTCACCGACAGCGAGCTCTGTGATATTGACTGGATGAACGACAACTGTCTGACCGTCCTCAACACGACCTGCCATTGACCTTCCCCTCGGAGTGATGACGACGCTTTCACCACCCTGAAGCTTTTCAATCGCCATTGATGCCCAGCCCGTCATTTTGACATACCCGCGCCGAAGCGTGAAAATCTGCTGATGACGATGTTTTCACCCGTCTTTTGTACGAGATCTGTCAAAAGTGTGCCAATCTTTTTGGATTGGTCCTTCACCCACTGTTGGTCAATAAGACATATCTGCGAATACAGTTTCTCCATCTGTCCATCGACAATCTTTGACAACATCGACTCAGGTTTACCTGAGATGACAGCCTTCGACAGCAACGCGGCCCTTTCACGCTCAACTACATCTGATGGAATTGAGTTTCTATCAACATATTGCGGGTCTAATGCAGCAATCTGAAGCATCACCTCATGCATAAAATCCTTGAAATCATCGCTTCTAGCGACAAAATCAGTCTCACAATCGACCTGAAGTAGAACACCTATTCTACCCTCACCGTGAATATACGACCCTACACGACCCTCAGATAACTTTCGTTCTCTCTTTGCCTGTGCTCCAATCGAACCAAGCTCTCTTAGGAGCAAAAGTGCGTTTCCTTGGTCATATCCTGATTTTTCTAGAACGTCCTTACACAGACTCATGCTCACGCCGGTCATTTCACGAAGCGCTTTTATTTGTTCAATCTTTGTGCTCATTTTTTATCCTATAGCTGTGAAGCAATCGCAGACCTCAATCTAAAGCTACTCCTATCGAATGGTATCTGCGCCGCGACGTATCCATTACCTGCAAGGTCTGCGACCATATGCTCAGCATGTCGCACATTCAATGACCAAACGATGACTGGAACATTTTTCCATGACAGTGAAATGTCATTCTGACACAGAAGTTTGACAGCATCACTTCCGGTCTTTCCGTCTTTATCGAGAGGCCAGTTTCCGGGTATGTCGACGATGATACCGCCGCCGATAGGGTCATTCGACCCAAGGTCGTGGTCAAGTATGATTAAAGAGATATCATCAGCAACATTATCACGTAATGCAGCAACGAATGAGCTAACATCCTGACACCAGATTACATTAGTGTCAGGAAACGCATCTTTCAACCACTTGATGCGAAAATCAACATCTTCAAGCACTAATATCGATTTCATCGAAATTCAAGCCTATTCTGTATGCCACATGACTGCTTCATTGCAGACACAAGAAGCTGGTCAATGACAGCATCATCTAAAGTATACAACGGTTGTTTTTTATCATTCACAACGTGTTGCATTCCCATGATGTGTGTTGCTATTGCGGCGTCGGCGTCAGACAACGCTGCATCACTGAATTCATTCCACCATGTGATTGTCTGTCCATCGCTGCATTTTCCAACGATTTTTTCTGTTGAGCCATGTTCTGTTGAATGTCTTACAACACTCATTCGTTCCGTTTTTCCTGCATTTAAAAACATGACGTCGATGATTTCATAATCATTCGTTCTGTCAATCATACGTCCCGTGATGATTGTGCCGTCTGAAGAGTATGCTCGCAATGACTGAAGAGAACGAAATGGAGCTGTCTTACATGCGTATGCAAACTGATGCATCAACGTTACACCATTCTCAAACGCAATCGTCCCTATCTCCCATGAATCAACGCTGCTGTCGACACGTAGTCCTTCACTGTTCTCGTGCTCTGCAAGTGGTGCTAGCACCCGATGAGCAAATGCTGATGTCGGTCTGTGTTGTCTTCCGATGTATGTTCTTAGCTGTGCTATTGCGTGGTAATCGTATGACCGACAATCATTCTGAACTAGAAACGGTCGTGATACAATACCCGATGCATACACTTTTTCTTTGAACTGCTCTAATGGAAGATAAGGCCACTGCTCAATCACGCCGACACTCACACCGTATTTTCGAGCTGACTCAACTAACCGTGGGTCATCTAGAGGCGTCTCACACAAGATTGGAATCCCATGATGCATCGTTGAGCCGATGACTGCAGACGACGCCGATGCATTAACACAGACCAACAGATAGTCTGGATTTTGTGCCACTAATTCTTCACGTGTCTTAAATGCCTTTATTCCTGTGGCATCACTAAAGCGTTGTGCTGTTGATTGTGAACGTGTCGTAAATCCAACGACGTCGATAGAGCCAAGCTTTTGTAATTTTTGCAGAATGGGAGCGTAAACGTTCGTCATTCTTTTCCCTGCACCGACTAGTCCTATACGCATTTTAGAACCTCATTCTCATATAACTCAACCTGCTCTTTATGAACGTTGATGTCAGACAACGACCTTTCATACTGATGACGTCTTAAAAATGAATAGATGATTCTTATAGACCCATCCTGATGTGAATCTGGGATGACGCCATGCAACATGCTTGTGTTGAATATCACGAATGAATCATCTGATGATAGATAGTCCTTTCTCGGCATGCCACTGCAACCATTCATATCATCACTAAGAGAATCAAAGTTCCTTCGATGAGAGCCGACAATCATCTTAAGCTTTCTCTCTGGCTGTCGTCCCAACGTTGGGTAATAGATGAGCTTATGTGCAGGAGGAAAATTGCCAACAGGCTTTAGACCCGTATGGATGTATGTGTCCCTGTGCCAATCCATGTAGCTCGGCCCTGGTCTAGAGCATCTTATCTGTGTATGCGTTAACACCATGTCTGGTCCGAGAAGTTCATCTAACAGTTTAGGGATATTGTTGATGCGGAGCGTCCCTAAAATGACTGCATCGTATGAGTGTGCATCAGGCCTCAGGTCAAGCGTGTTCTGGTACTTAGACTCCCATGTGTATGGATGCTTTAGAGATTGTGCTGAGTGTAGGTCTGTCAGCAGTGCTCTAAGTGGAGCACAGTCAACAAATTTTTTTTCGACGCAACCTGCAATTGCATACGTCGTCTCTAATGATGTCATAGTCTTTCTGATGCATCCCTTGCGTCATCATACGTCGTGCCGATTGCGCTGTAAATGTCATTTGGATGATAGCCCTTCACCCAGTAGAGCCCAGAACTTATGTGATACACCTCAGCAAGAAAGTGATGATGTGCACACACAGATACACCATTTTCGACTGCGTATCCATCATTCGGCATATCATGTCTGTCAGTTATATGGTGTGCGTCGACAGCAGGGAGCACACAAAAAACGCAACGATGTCCATCACGTTTAAAAACGCCATCTCGAAATAAGACACGAAGCTTCTTAGCCCGAGACTTGTCCATTTGCTAACCTCAAAAACGTACCATTGACAATCGATGAACCCTTCACAAAGAGTTCATCAAGGTGCTTCCACATCTCAGCCTCAATAACACCCTCACCAGAGCATCTACCGCGTAATTCTGCCTTGAACGTGTCCCATTCTCGTGAATACATTGAAAATGAACCAGCACTTTGTACAGACGTCAATGACCTCACTGACTCTCCAACATTAGCAATCCTGTCAGCTAGTTTCACCGTTATTGCGTCTGGCGTTGCCCTGATTTTTGGGTATGTCAGCTCTTGACGTTGCTTGCGTGTTGGTGCAACATGATATGAGACAGCTCCGACTATATCAGCGACATAATCACCGAATGCAGAACGAACATCATCAATCGATGTCTCAGTGTCTTCAACAACATCATGCAACCATGAAGCGTCTAGAAGACCCTGTGATAGCTTACTTCCCGCAAAACATCTCATTGTATACACGGTATCGAAAAGATGAAATTGATAAGGCTTATCACCGTACTTTTGTTCGCCGTGTTTTTCAATTGCGAACCGAGCCGCAGCGCCAACCAAAATAAGCGTCATGAATCATTGTATAATGATTACTGTGTCGTATTCAAAGCTACACACGTTGTATACAGTTCGTGTAGCAACTTCATCGACCCAACTGCAGCATCATACAACCCACGAGGAATGCATGCACCATCGCTGACATATGAAATGAACTTCATGACAGACAGCTGTAATGCGCGCTCATATTCAATCTCAGCATCATATGTGCATCTTTCGACGATGGGTGCTTGTATGAAGTAGCCCCTGTCATCAAATGTTCTTCTACCACACCTGACAATGAGCTCATTATCACGTATTGAAAAAATGCCATTCGTTCCAACCACATTCATTTCAAACATGAATGGTGTTGCGTATGATACGAGAATGTTCGTTCGTCTGATTCGTGGTGTAATGATAGATGCATTAGAATGAACGATGTTGATGTCTGCAGTGTCGTATGCAGTGCCCGTGGGTGCCATCTTCAACGGCAACATCGTTGCATGTGCTGTGTCATGACCGAGTGATGTCCATATCATCATCGCACGCTCAATGAAATGAATACCGAGTGTCTCAACAACGCCAAGAGCATGCCTAGTGCCGTCAGACCTCCATGATGTTGTCCATTCATCTTCAAGCGCGAGACCGTGTCCAGCCTTAAATGAGATTGAAATTATGTCTCCAAGCGAATTAGAGCTGATTAGCTCGTCTAACATAGTGAATGACTTAGCATGAGCATACTGAAAATTGAAGTATATGTGTGTGCTATCATCATCGAACAATGCACATAGTTCATCGATTTCATCATGAGAAACTGGCGGCTTTTCACAGAAGATGTACCCGTTGTACAGCATCTGTCTCAATTTTGTGAGATATGACAGGTGTGTATCATTCGGTGATGCAATGATGATTGCATCACATCCAATCATATCTTTAAACTCTTGAGTGCATCTAGAGTCATCGATTTTTTTATTGGGGTGATATAGGTGCGTTACATTGGCAATGGGTTCTATGATGTCCCTGAGCCTCTGTGCATGTCCTGTCAGGCCTATGATGCCGACAGACGGTTTATCTGATGACATGTTGAACATCATGGGTGTAAGCAATGTACCCGCCTCTCTTGAACTTCGGCGCGCTCCTGTAATTAAACGTAGCATGATGCCCAGACAACTTACCTGCGACGTAAAAATGTCTTCGTCGAATTATTCTTCGTGGTGTTAAAGCACCGCCGACGACAATCATACCAAGAACTCGTGCTTCACATGATTTGTCTGTTTCAAACTGCTTCCCAATGATTCTCGCCGTGATACGTTTCATGATATGCACTTTAGATGTCTTTTTAATGGATTAATCCTAAAACGTGAAGACAGTCCATGCCTTTCATATTCAACGCTAACAACGATATATACTCCAGAATAATAGACGACTCGAGACACCTTACGTGTGTAGCTCCCACGCCCGGTGATGCATGTCCTGACATCAAGCTTTCGTGTGCGTCTAAGCTGACGACGCCTTCCAAGTTTATGAATCTCATCATAACTTATGATATCATCACTGATGTTACGCACATTAAACTTCATTTACGAAACACCACACCTATCACATGGATTAAAGTTAGCACGGGTACCTCGTAGGTGCGCTTCTCTAAGGCGTCTATACATCCCTCCATGCCATGCATCTTTTATTGACATTGTCATTGCGTTTCCCATCGTAAGACGCGACCTGTAATCAACATCACACGGATTCATCACACCGTCCCACCAAATGTACATTCTTTCAAAAAGATATGCACATGGCTTCGTCATCTCTGGGTGCTGTGTGTTGTTGTATGTATCCCATCTCTCCTCAGCGTCTGTCATTGCGACAGTATCGACGATACCCGACCAAAGCTCGAAGAATGCTTTTTCATCCTGCTCTGTCGTCAATAGCGCTGGATTTTTCAATCGAACGCCCGCAACACGTACCTCCGTCCTACTATTTGGGTAGTGCTCTTTTTTGATTCGCATGAATTCTTTGACGTTGTTCAGCACTGTCTCAAAATCACCCCTGACACGTATCTTTGCATATTGTTCTGCATCTGCGCTATCGATTGAGATGACGACAATGCTAACGTTGGCCTTGAGTATTGCATGTGCCACGTCTGATGTGAGACGCGTTCCATTCGTGTTGAGTTTAATATCAAAAAATGCATCCTTTGATGCAGCGTACGCTAGCATATCACTGATTCTTGGGTGGAGCAACGGCTCACCTCGTGATGCTAACGTTACTGCCCTTGTTCCACCAGCAGCAGCCTCATCGATGAGCCTTGTGTAGAGGTCATAGTCCATGTATCCCATGTATCCAGACGACTTTTTATTGAATTGCGTATCGACCTGAAAACACATCACGCATCGAAGATTACATGCAGACGCAGGTTCAATCAAAAGATATACAGGAAAATCAGACACAATCTTTTGCTGTGGGTATATGCTCATCTTGTATCGATAGACGAGATACGGCACTATACGTGCAGGCTCACATTGGCTGATGAAGTGCTGTTCCTGCGGGCCCCACTCAAAAGGAAGTTCATCACATGCATCTAGGCTGAGCGCGATGTGGTCGGCGATGCGTGCGTCCTCATCATTTAGTCCAGCCGGCGTCAATTCACGAACGCTCTTTGCAGATATACCATCATGACCCTTTGTCGGAGTTAAAAATCGATAAAATTCATTCTTTCTCATGTGCTTCACTTTCATGTCGTTGTTTATCTTCGCACCAAATCTCACACAACTCGCACCATTCATCCTGAGGCCACAATTTCCATGCGATGAACTCACACAACCACATGTAGCGATGCTTAATAAAATGAATGTCGATAAAATCGAGTGATTTCGCTAATAACAGCCTCATGCTACGAATGGGTCGCCTGATGTTCATCAATCACTCCGCATCAACTCAAACGTTATACTATAACAGCGGATGTATCACACAAAAAACGCTGACATAATATACATCATATAACGTCGAATGACGTTTTTTCATTGCTTAAGCTGATGTCGTGAATCGAACACGAATCACTTTCTTACCAAGAAAGTACTCTACCGTTGAGATACATCAGCGCGTCATTTTGATAACATTGTGATGGCTGCATCAACGTTCGATGATGCAAATTCACGAGCATCTGCTTCATGAGGAGCGTCCCAATAACCGTATCTGCGCTCCCAAAAAGTGCATATGTCGTCCCAGCTTGTCTCATAAAGTGCAATCGGGTCATCGGTGATTGACGGCGGTAGCTTCTTACTCTTGACAAACTCACTTCTAAATGACATATCGTTGTCCCAGCTCATGCGCTGGTTGTAGTGCTGAATTTCGTGAAGAACATCCTCGATGCGCTCACGCATCGAAACATCTGGGTCATCGTTCAACATCAGCTCAGGATGAACGTACAGCGCTCCGAGCTGTGAGACATCACGATGAAACCCGCCCGTGGTTCGCAGTCTTTTTCCAGAGAACGCCGAGGTGAATGAGCCTCCCACGTGCTTAAGCTTCGGAGACCAGCGCCCCTGTGCAAATGCACGTATAAGCTTTTTTACGTCAGCATCAGTCAGGCGTCTGTTATCATCATGACCATCTTCTTCTTTTAGAAGCTTAATAAGCTCAAGCAGCTTTTTCACCATGATAGATACACCCCCGACAGGAGTCGAACCTGTATGTGTCCAATTAGCCTTTCAAGCGAGTAGAAATCGCAGGGCATACGAGGGTTCAAAGCTCACGCCGGGAATTGAACCCGGGCCAACTGCTTACGAAACAGTCGTTCTACCGTCTAAACTACATGAGCATCATATTATCATGCTGCGCTGACTTATGATTTTGTGTTTGCTGATACCAGCGCACTGCTTTTCTAAGAAAGAATGTTGTGAAATGTATGTATGAGTTTTTAATCGAAATACACATGTGGGCCGTGATATGACCATCAGTCTAACTGAGCCGCACGAAAGCCTGTATATCGATTGCTCTTTATTGTTAAAAACGCATGCTGATATGAATTTTCTTCCTCGCTTGAGGATGCGACAGTCCATCATCATTCCATTAAGTTTCACGAGATTTTTCCATTTTCGTCTTTCAGTCGAAGGTGCGAACCGTATAGCTTAAGAGAGCCGAAGAACTCAGGCCATTTTTCGCGTGGTTTGAACCCGATTGCAACCTCAACATCATCGATTGCATCCTCTGTCATGATAAGAAAGTCTCCGTACTTTTTAGACTTTTCAAACTGTTCGTCTGATACGATACACGTCACCTTTCTAAAGTGCTTACTCTGTACCCATTCCTGCATGACTGGGTCATCCTTGAACTTTAAAAACGTAGCAAGGCTTGTGTGTCCGATTGCATTTGCACCCAGTCCTATCGGAATAGAACTTTTGACGAGGATGTACATCTTAAGCTTCTGTTCTGACACAAATGTTCCTTTATTCTTCGGTAAAAAATCCGTCCAATCATCACCCTACATCACTACCTCCAAAATAGCTCCCACTCTTTTTTATCAACCTTATCTGCGAGCTTACAATATTTTTTTAGAATCCGTGTGTATTGTCGCCCTGGATTAGTGCTTTCATTGAACCAATGCTTTGGATACCTTTTTTTGATATCTTCAAGCTTGATTTCAAGCTTATCAAGCCTTGCAAACATTGTGTTCAATCGCATAATCTCTATTGTGCGATATTTTGCCATACAACGGAGTGTGAGAGATTCGAACTCCCGATACCCTTTCGGGTATGGCGGTTTTCAAAACCGCTGCCTTCAGCCACTCGGCCAACACTCCAACAAATCGCGGGTTTGCGACTTGAACGCAAAACTACGGATTATGAGTCCGTTAAGATACCAATTTCTCCAACCCGCAATGTTTAATGATAATACCATTCAACATATGATGTTTTCAACACCATCGCTACAAACATTCGAGCGGAGGGTAGCGCGCCCCCTTTTCACGGTTATCAGCCGTGCGTTATAACTTCTCTACTACGCTCGAATAATAAGACAATTGATAAAACAATCCACCGGATGTCGCCACCCGATGGATTGTTCAATGGTCGTCGATTTGATGTCGTTTCTACTGATTAGGCTGAGCCAGCAGCAATCGTAATTGAGCCTGAGCCACCGAGGATGCACCAGTTTGCGCCGTCAGACATCAGACAGACTGACGAACCAGCAATCGCAGGAAACGTGATAGAGCTTCCATGGCTACCCGTGATGTTTCCAGCAGGGTTGCTGTATCTCTCAACAATCGTGTTGCCAGCATCACCAGATGACGTGATTACGTGTGCGCTTGGTGATGTTGAGCGAAAGATGAACATGCTTCCAGGTGATGTTGAGACTGCCGGTAGCGTCATCGTCAGCACACCCTGTGATGCAGAGATAACCGTGACACCAGCATCATTACCACCCAATGTCGCTGACGCAGTGCGTGTGTTTGATTGCACGGCAGAGATTGAACCCTCGAAGCCGCTTCCAGGAACTATGATTACGCCTTGGTCTGTGATACGTGTTTTAACCATGAGCATAAGTATCGTTGCTTTTCGGAAAACACGCTGAAATATGCAAAGATGTCGGTTGGACTCGCACCAACTATGACGGCATTTGCAGTGCCGTGACTCGTCTGCTTCATCTTCGACACCATGATGCTCCCATGGAGAATCGAACTCCAAATCCCCGATTGAAAATCGAGTGTTTTTCCTTTGAACTATGGGAGCATTTACTTATAGAGCATGAAATCATTAAATGCAAAAAAACCATCAATCGTTATCGTTGATTACGACGTTGGAATTCCTCGCACTGAGCTTGTGATTGTTGCACGTGCGCTTCAGAAACAAGCAAACCAACATTTCGCACAACCCCCACCACATGGATACGGCATCGGATGCACTGTTCGTGTCGCGTCAAAGCGCTCTCCTCCAAAAGAGCATGAGTGGTTGATGGGTCTGTTTAAGGATGCTGACCAACCTGGAGCTCTCGGCTACCACGATGAAACATCATCAGGAATGCCTCTCATGCGTATCTTTCCTCTTTTGGCACCCAACGAACCATGGTCAATCACAGCATCTCATGAGCTTCTTGAAACATTAGCTGACCCAAACATCTGTAGATGTGCCCAGGGCCCTGATGGCCGGATATGGGCTTATGAGGTCTGCGACGGTGTAGAGGCAGACAGCTACGAGATAGATGGTGTTAGGGTCTCTAATTTTGGCCTACCTCCATACTTTGAGCCCCCTCCTGTACTAACTGGTGTGAGATTCGACTACATGGGTCTTTGCACACATCCGTATGAGACTAGAAAAGGAGGCTACAACCAATATTGGGATGGTCGTGGATGGCATCAGGTGCAAAACTTTCAACGCCATGCAAGGCAGTGGCTTAATGAAACGGGTCGTGGTGCACGTCGTAGAAAGAAGACGAAAGCAAACGACTGAGATAGACTTGAACTATCATCCCAACGCTCCAAAGGCGTGTGTAATCCATTATACTATCAGTCGATGTTTGAGCCACTAGGACTTGAACCTAGACAGAAGCAGTCAGAGTGCAGCATGCTACCATTACATCATAGCTCATCATGGAGTGTATGGGCACTGCCCCCACCGCGTCCGGATTGCAAATCCAGTCTCTGCCCTGTGCAGACACCCCATTCATTCTATCGCAGCGAACAACGAATCTTCCATTTTTGCTTTCACTGACCGAACGTACGCCTGCGTCTCAGCAAATGGAGGAACTCCATCGTATCGCTCAACGTTTGCCTGCCCAGCATTATACGCGGCCGCGGCAAGCTCGTAATCATTCTCAAACCTATCCAAAAGCTGTCGTAGATGCCTAGTACCAGCATCGATCGCCTGTGCTGGGTCAAATGCATTACGAAGTCCAAGACCACGGGCTGTCCTCGGCATGATTTGCATTATTCCCTGTGCTCCAACAGACGACACGGCTCTAGGATTGTAGTTCGACTCTGTTCGAATGATTGCATCAATGAATGCTGCAGGAACCTCATACCTCTTCGATGCGCGCTGAACAAGCCTATGCAATTCACGACGTGAATACGTTCGTGTCGGTGTTGTCGTCTGCGATACAGAAGATGTCTCAGTCGGTTGTGCATCATCAATATTGATAGATGTCTCAGGTGCAACAATCGGTTCTTTATGCTTTTTTAGTGTGTGCTTTTGCGCTAAATTGCTGCCACCCACTGCCTGATGTTTTTGATTGTAATCATCAAGCGCGCCCAACCCGACCAATGATGCAACGAGAGCAGTGTTAAGCTTTTTACCCTCTTCATACGATAATCTCTTCGGGTGTGCTTTGACATCAATACCCCTTGCCCTGAGAAGCTCTATTCTGCTCTTTAGGTCCTTCAATGGGCTCAACTCTTCATGACCCTGATGGGCCGGCTGCCCGAAGCTCCAATCAAGCTTCTTCAGCTTCTTTAAAGCCTCCTTCGGAGAATCAGATGCATTCCACACTGCAACCATCTCCATCTCAGACGGAGTAAGCTTCTGCTTGTCTGATGCTGCAACGTGTTGTTCAGCATCATTCTCGTCGTCGAATGACATCATGGGCATGTCCTCAGTGTCATGCACATCTTCAGGCTGCTCAAACTCGACGGGCTCTTCATCTTGAATGAATTCTTCAGGTGGCTCAAATGCATCATACGTGTCTAATGCAACGTCAGGATGTTCATCCTGAACAACATCATCAGGAACGACGATGGGTTCATCGTTGAGCTTCCATCGTGTTGCACGCCGGTCGGGCAAATCTCTTATGAAATCGTCTCCAAGCTGTTTCTTTAGCTTCCACGCCATCATTTTGATGAACTCTGGCGTCAATGTAGGGTATGCATCGTTGATGTTTTTTACAGCGTCGCGTCTGTCTTCAGAGCTATCCCAAATCTCTTTAAATTCATCAGGCGTAGGCGTATCTGTTCTCTTCGGACGACCCCTACCTGCCTTCATTATGGGTTGCTGATTTTTCATGGCACGTTCAGCATTGATTCTAGAGACCAACTTCGAAAGCTGCATATATGTTATGTTGAGACTCTTCGCAGCAGCAGATACGTTTCCACCCGAAGCTAGCAGCGCCGACTCGATATCATGAATGGAAATCTCACGCTCTTGCTTCTGTGATGTGGGCGACATCTTCGCTAGCATTCTCCAAGGAGCATCCCTATCCTTGAAAGATGGAAGCCTCTGTGAGTCATTTGTCTGTTTGTTGTTGTACTGTTGCGCGCGCATCGCAAGATTGTGGTAGCTTAGTCCCATCTCATCAGCTAGCTCTTGCAGCGTTTTTCCTGCCTGCCATGCAGCCCTATATGCTTTACCAAACTCGTCTAAATCCCATTTCATCGCTTCATTTAGAAACGAACGCAAGATACGCATGCTAATATATATCGCGTCGTCAATAGAAATTGACAACCTTAAGTAATGCTTAGAGCGGGACTTGAACCCGCACGCCATCAATGACAACAACTTCTAAGGCTGCCGCGTCTACCATTCCGCCACCCAAGCATATGCTCCGGGAGGGATTTGAACCCTCATGACATCAGTCGGCGCGTTTTGAATGCGCTGTGTCTGCCTATTCCACCACCAGAGCAATCGATGGACCCAGACGGACTCGAACCGTCAAGCATTGCAGTCCCGTGTGGGATTTCAATACAACGCCCAGACCAACCTGGGCCCAAAAAGCACGGTGTGAAGGACTCGAACCCTCACAATACGAGTTGGAAACGTATATGCTACCATTACATCAACACCGTATGCGACATGCTTCAGATGGGACTCGAACCCATACGACCCGGCTTCTCGAACCGGTGACTTTACCATTTGTCCACCGAAGCAAATGGGACCTAAGGGATTTGAACCCTGACCAACGGTGTGTAATACCGATATGCTACCGTTACACCAAGGCCCCGACACAAACAGAAGCATGGCTTAACCTTCCAGCCATCAGAGGACATGGGGATGCTCAATCGGATGAGCCTCTTTGAGATGCTGTCCCAACAATCGAGGCGGAGGGACTTGAACCCACACGATACCCTGCTCCCAAAGCAGGTGGCCTACCATTGGCCCACACCTCGGTAAATCAGAATGGGTGGAATTGCACCACCACGTGATGGCCCCGAACCACCCATGCTGCTGTTGAACATCACATCCTGAAACTCCAAGGCTCAGATTTGAACTGAGATAATCTCCGTTAACAGCGGAGCGCACTGCCGTTGTGCTACCTTGGAATATGGTCTCTTTCGGAATCGCACCGAACTCCCGTGCTTTTCAGACACATGCTTTCTCTATGTAAGCTAAGAGACCGTTGCGCCCGAGTGGACTCGAACCACTAACCTTCTCATTAAAAGTGAGCTGCTGCTACCGATTGAGCTACGAACGCATAAAACGAAGGGCCCAGATTTGACTCCAGAACTTCATCGAATCCCGATGATATGATGCTATTTCACCAGCCCTTCAGATTAAAGCCGTGGGTATGAATTGAACATACGACCTATCGATTAATATCGATTGCTCTACACTGAGCTACCACGGCAAGTGGAGACGGATGGATTTGAACCAATCACAGTCATAATGACGCTTGATTTACAATCAAGTGAGCTCACCATTGCTCAGCATCTCCATACAACCATTATACCAAACGTATGAATAAAATACACTGCGGGCGGAGGGACTCGAACCCTCACCATTAGTTTGGAAAACTAACATGCTACCATTGGACACTACGCACGCAACTGACGGAGAGCAGTGGGCTTGCACCACATACGCATAAAGCGCACCATCTGTTTAGCAAGCAGCGCCGAATCTAGATTTTCGATTTACTCTCCAAAACACCACATGGGAGAATTGCACTCCCGCGAACGACTGGACAGGTCGTCATGCTGCTACTACATCAATGCGGTAAGGGTATCCGACGGGTGTTGCACCCGTGTCTTTCGAGCCACAGTCGAATGCTCTACTGTTGAGCTACGGACACCAAATTAAAGTGTTAAACGCTTGGGTGCATTTCTTCGAAAACAGTGTGTGAAATAAAATTCAGGCATCCAATTTCGAATCTTTTTTGCACAAAAAACATGATTTTCATTTGTTAATTTACAAACTTTTTCTAGCCAACCGATTTTTCCAAAATCAATAGACTTATCAAGAAATGCTTGATTAATTAAATTACAAAAATTGTTTTTGTATTCAAGCTGTTCTTTTATAATTTTTTGATGAACTAGCTTTTTTTCTTCATATAAAGCTTGTCCTTTTCTAATTCTTAAAGATGTTTTTTTATTTGTTCTGCCCCAATTTCTAAAATTGGGTGTTAATGCATGACAGTTTGGACACAAAACTCTAAGATTATCTCGATTTTCGTTTTTGTGATTACCATCTATATGGTCAATTTCTAAAATTATACCACCACAATTTCTGCGTTTATTATAACCACATTCACTACAGCTATAGTTTGCTTCCTTAAAAAGGAACTGTCGCTTTTTCTTTGCAGACAACATCTCAAAAGGAACTTCATCCCAATTAAAATTTTTCCATTGATTCATACAATGGTCAATTATTGTGATAAAGTGTGATTGTAAAAGCTGATGATTGGATTCGAACCAACGACCTGAGCATTACAAATGCTCTGCTACTACCAACTGAGCTACATCAGCAACATCGTCGGCGGGACTTGCACCACGCATCCTCTCAAAGAATTTTGAGAACTTTGCTTAAGCTACGACGATAGTCTTCACGAATTCTTTTGTCAAACGACAACGATGATGACGGCATTACCCAGTCATTTATCTAAAGAAATCTGTTATTCAATTTTCAAACAGCCCAACCACCCTCTCAGGCGGCTTATCGGCTGTCTGAGAGGAACTGTCTATGTTGTCGTATACCCGTTTGCAAAGAGACTATCTGATGTCAACGCTTCATTAGAAGCATTCTGCCATCTATGTAGTCCTTTGGGTTGCACGGTTATCCTCAACAAGATGATAATAATGTATCACCTTCACGCAGTATGTATCACAACAAATTGACAATTGGTCATGCTTACAGTAAGTAAATAAATGGCACAAAAAGACGATGTTCATTTAAGCTTTAAAAAAGACTTGTTAGCATTGCTGTGGTTCGTCGCCCTCAATGTATCATGTGCAGCGCAGACATCGGTCTATAGCTGTCAACCGAACTGTCAAAATGATTTAAAGCACGTTGAACAGGATGCAACGTCTGTACCTGTCGCTTCGTTTGTATATGTTCAATCGACGAACTTTTATCGTGGTGAGTGTGAATCACAGACGTGCGTTCCAACGCTAAAGACAACATCTGGTTCAGGTTTCATAATCCATCGCTCTGTCTCTGACGCAACGACAGCATACATCATGACTGCTGACCACCTTTGCAAGCACATGAATGATGATGAAAATGAAAAGCTTGGTCATAAATTTCTTGTCGTCGATTATCACGGCGGCATACATCGTGCTAAGCATTTCTTTTCAAATGATAGTGATGATGTTTGTGTTCTACAAATAACGGGCCTTCGTCGCGACATTCCGACGGCGCAGCTAGCTGATGCACTTCCCGCAATCGGGTCTAGAGTGTATAACGTTGCAGCACCGAGGTCTTACTTCAATCCTGATGCAGCGCTGATATTCGAGGGTATCTACTCTGGTGAGGTAAAAGGTGGCTCATTGCACACAACTCCGACGATGCCAGGTTCATCAGGCTCTCCTGTCTTTAATGGCTCGGGTCGTGTAATCGGTATGGTCGTCGGTTTACCCCTCAAGGACCCACCCGATGATGATGAAGACGGAATAAAGGCGATAGTCATGCATCGTATCGTTGAAAGTCTTGCGTTGGCAAAATCTCTAGCTGTAATAAGAGAGGGTTATTCAGCAGTTGTAACGCTTGATACTGTGCTCAGTATTTCACAAACGTCGACTGTCACTTCTCGTTAGAGCGCAGTGATTCTTTCTTAAGCTTCTTTAACCTACGAACGATGATGTCTTTTCTAATCGTACTCAATCTGTCTATGAACAGAACACCATCGAGATGGTCAATTTCATGTTGAATGCAGGCCGCCAATAATCCACTTGCACGCAGCAATTTCTCATTTCCGTAGCGGTCCTGGTACCTAACGCTTATCGTTCTATCACGCTTGACATCATCGTCAAACCCTGGCACAGACAAACAACCCTCATTCCATATCATTGAGCCATCTCTGTGAGTGATGACGGGATTGACCATCTCAAACCTGCCGTGCTTTTCTGCATCAGGCTCCATGTCAGCATGCGCCTCGAGCTTGGGCACATCCATGACTATGATGCGCTTGCTGACGCCTATCTGAGGCGCGGCAAGGCCAACGCCGTTCGATTTTTCCATCATCACAAACATTCCATCAATCAAAAGCTGTTCATCAACATCGAATGCAGAGACGCGTGTTGCTGTCGTACGAAGGCGATGGTCGGGTGCAGCGATTATCTTTAGTTCCATTAGTGCTCCATGTCATCATCTATTTCATCGAAATTTTCACTAACTGTGTTATATGATACCTGTTCATCGAAGTCATTGATGTTCTTGTGCGCATCGACATACATGCCAATCGATGACAACACCGGTCCATCAGGTCCCCCTACAACATCGTTGAATGCGTTTATAGAAACGAACCTGTCTAATCCGAACAGGCTGTCTGATATGCTTTCCCTGATGAACGTTCTTAGCAATGTGTGTCTCATACTTGTATATAGCAAAAAAGAGTGCTGGCTTTTTGCTTTTATCAGACAATCCACACATTCGTTGAAGCATAGATGACCTAAGGAATGATTTCCACACAACTGTCTTCTTTTCTTCACCGACCAAGACATCGACAGTAAGAGCGTCATCATTTCTGCTTAAAATCATGATGACTGCGTCTTTTTCAATGACGTATGACGAATAAAACATGTTCCTCAAAGGATGATATGTCACGGCCATGTTTAAACTAAACTCACCATACATCACGGGTCCGGTGCCCGATATCCACAATGAACCAACATCTGGGAGCCTAGATGTCATCTTATGCGATTTCATTCTTCTTCTGTCAGCAAAAAACGATTATTGATGCACTTGAAGCTCAAACGACCGCCAAGAACATCTGAATGGCGTTCATGCATCGGTCGAACAACGATGCCCTCTCTAACGTTTCCCGTCATCGGATACTCACCGTCAGCTAGCCTCAAGAAAGTCTCTAATGTCATAGGAAATGATTTGACATCTTCTTCATCAATCTCATATTCAACGGGCACTGTCTTCAGCTTATGTTTAAAACAGAACAGGATGAACTCATCGAAGTCGAGGTAGCGTCGTGTGTTGATGTCATAAACATTAAAGACGTACAGGTCATATTGGTCGAGCTTGAGTCTGTTCTTTTGTATCCCTGGCCCAACGACCTCACCCTGGATTACACAACCGACAGGAAGCTCATGAAGTTTATACTTGTTTGCGACGAATGTATGCGCACAGGCTGCTGAGCCATCAATCAGTCGATTCCTTGTGCAGATATCTAACCCGTCTTGTCTTCTGATGAATGTTCCCGACATACCGTCGAGCTTCACAGTGATATAAAATGGCACACCCTTCAATTCATCCAACACACCTAGAGCACTCTGTAGTCTGATTTCATCAGTCTTTGGAATGTCAGCCGGAAATGAACCCACGACGTTTGAACCCGATGCTTGAATCTCTGGTTCGTATTTAATAACGCCCAAAACATCAGTCACGTCATCACCAACATTAAATACGTGACGTTCATCATCACCATGAAATACGGTCGCAATTGGAAGCGCAAGGCCCTGTGATAGACAACCTCGTAGCTTCACAGTTTTAACACGAAACTTACGCTGCTCCATGAACCTAGCCCATCCTGCAGTCGAGGGTAGGATTGAATCAATCTCAAAAAACACACAGTCGTCGCCAACACTAAACTCTTCACGACGAACGACGACATTCCAACCCATTACTGTGGCCTGCTCAATGTTATCTGCACCAACGATCGGTCTGATGTCAGAGATTTTTTGGATTGAAGCGAGTTTTCTCATTGATATATCATTTCATGGTTGTGTTTTATTTTGCACTGCTGTTACTTACGACATATGTTAGTTCCAACAATCATCATAGCTCTAATGATTTCATCCATTGCTTTAGGATTGACGCTAAGAGCGATTGAATGGAAAAAGACACGACCAAAAAATCATATCATGGGCGTTGGCATCAGGTATCTCTCTGGAGCAAATGAAAACTGGTCTGGCATGGAATGCGTCATCACGCACATGCATGCAGAAATCACAGCCAAATACGGAAAAGCATACGCTGACGATATTTTTTCTAGGCTTATCGTTGAGGTCGTCCCATTCGACGGCTCAAGAACGACAGCAACGACTGTCGTGTCAGAGCAAAATAGAATTGCAGGAAGCATGAACACAGAGCGCTTCCTACCAATGACAAAAAAATTTCTTGTCGCCGTCATTCTACAAAGAAAGGTGTATCTTACGGTCAGGATGTCAGCGTTAACGCATGAGGTCATCAAGCACATCATGCCGTTCGATAGAGATGAGGGGTTAAATGAAAACCACTCTAGAATCGACCTGAATGAAATGACGGCGCGTATCGAATCAAGCTGTCTTTGACATTACTCATGATTAGATAGTCTGTTAATTGCATCAAATCGTGCAGTCGAGTGCTCATGCATGCATAGGATGAATGCACAGTCATCAGGAAGGTCATGACAATCGAGGATGAACGCAGACACAATATGAACATCATCTTTTTCGACGCCCGCTGCGAGACAGCTCTCTTTATCATCAGCCGTGAACGTAACACTTTTTTTTACAAGACATTTCTCAAGTCGCTCACAAACGTATCCTGTATCAACTGTTGGCGTCTTATAATATAAGAACATCGCCGTGCAGACAAGCGACACCACACAGATAAGCGTACAAACGATTTCTCTTATCATTCATTCCTCATTTTTCTTTTGAGGGATAATCATCTTTGACATCTGCATTGCAGTATCATGAGCACTCTGGTGCGCGGCCATACAGATGATAAAATCGCAATCAGGTAGGTCCTGACAATTTAGAACGTATGAATTTTGAATCTGTCGCTCAAGCTCTGACATCTCACTATTGATGCATTTGTTCTTCATCTCTGTTGCTAGCTCTACTGGCTTCTTAAGAAATAGAAAGCATCGCTCTAAACGAGCACATACTTCATCTCTGTCAAACGTAACGGGAAAATCCTCTCTTGTGATTGGTCGAGCATTACCTACTGAACATGCAGAAAGCAATAAAAACAAAGAAGATGCAACGATTTTAGAGATTGTATTCATGGTATATCATACCATGACGACGTGCGTCTGTCACTACAACCAGTAATCGTTAATTCCACTTGTGATTTTGCCCTTAATGTCTCGCTGCTTAATCTGTATCGACGGTAATGAGATGAACCTTCTACGTATCGCTAATTTTTTACAATAGAAACTTCTTCCCTGCAACCGATGCCTTGGTGATATCCTGTTCTTTTTTTGGTCGCAGTATGAATACACACACACACGCGCATGTCTGAAACAGTAATCTGCGAAGTGGTACAGCTTAAGCATGTCTAATTTAAGGGCCCTCAACGTGAAGTCTGATGTATTTCGTGTGCTGAGCAAGTCTGCGGCGACTGAAGTGTGCAAAATGCTTAGACACGACTCTATCCTGATGCTTCATCACACGTCTTTGTTCAAGCAACATCATGCGACTGAGCAACCTTCTAGCCGCCAGATTATCATTTGACACAACACATTTGACGTGCTTCTGATGGTTGTACACTACAAACTTATACATGTGTTATCATAACGTGTTTGTGTGTTGTCGTTGCACAACTGATATGTATCCAACATGCATATCAGGGCAGCTAGGCTTAGAACAATCATCCGTGAGATGCTCATGTTAGAGATTGGTCCTCCAGAAAAGAGGGGCACTCCGAACGAAGAAAGGCAGAAGATGGGTCAGATGCATGCCAAAGACATGCGAGTTCCACCCCATGAGCTTAAAAAGACGATGAACTCAATGGGCATAAGCGATGAACAGATGGCAAATGAACCCACGCATGTTCCTGAGCGTCATGGACTCAAGAAATCAGTCAGGCCCATGAAACCAATGGCACGAAGCGAACGAACAAGCCCAGAGAGGCCGTCGAACATTCCAAAGCCATCTAATCAACTTGGCTCTGTCATGATATCTCCAGATGACTTTCCCGACCCAGATGAGCCGCTCCGCGACCCAGAGATAGCACAGCACAAGCAGACGACTATCGGTAGAAACCCGAACCCTGAACGAAAGGACACAATCGTTGATAATCCAGATATCGATAAAACACAGGTTAGGTCTCAGCCGAGGCGAAACTCGAGCGACCTCGACATCTCAAAGAAAGTGATGGCTAGCCTGACTCCAGAAGAGTATGCAGCGTTAAAGGACCAGCTCGGCCTTCCTCACACTGGACACGGTTAGCGCGTAGCTTTTTAAAATTCAACGAGTCATTTGATAACTGCTTGATATAACTGAACGTTGGCCGATGCACAGAAACACTGACGTGGGGGTGATATGAACTGAAGCTTTCGTATGAGCTTCAGTGCCCGCGGCATACGAAAGTAGTTAGGGTCTCTTGAACAAATTCGAGCGTGTCTTTTTTTGTCATTGAACAGTAGGTTTTGTGTTAGCTTGTCAAGTATGATTGTCTGTCTAACGCAGACGACACCTACGCTGCTACGTTTATATGATTTACGAGTTTTTTGTTTCATCATCGCACCAGAATAACATCGCTATTCGATACGCTCAAACGCAATTTTAGGAAGTATACTCTCTATCTGTTTAAACGTTATCGCTATAGCATGTGGTGATATCAACACAAAATGTTTTATCATACATCTTTTCATCGGTCTTCTTAAACCAATCTGCTTACGCTCATGACTCAACCTGTTCTTCTTCTTTTTATGAAGAACTACAGGTGGAAATGATTCATGAAGTATGATTGTATGTCTTACGCGCAGGATATTCGTACCATCATCATGATAGAACTTACGCAGTGTTTTCTTTTTCATTGTAGCATTAACGTGAAAAACATGTAGCATCGTGTCGTCATGTCTTTCGAGAGCCCTCCCACGCTCATGGGATAAAAGTTTGATGTCGTATCGACGACATCAACGTTCGTCATGAACACTCATGGGTGTCTCAATAGACGGAGCAGTCGTGTGGATGTGTTGCTCAGCCCTCACAAGCAATGACACGAACTCAACCCCGACACCAATGATGAATGATGCAACGATAACGAAGACGATGACATGATACACGATGCTAGAGGTGATTTTTCCAAAATCCATCATTGTATCATAACACGTTAACACGCTCAAATGCACATCAGACATATACGCTCATACGTATCCTCTCGAAAGATGTCTGGAGCCAAAAACACCATAATCTCCGTTGAGTCATTGAGTGAACTTGTGCGACAGACTGTCGTTCGTTCATGTGATATAGAAAGCACAAGATACGTGATGATATCACCATGATAAGAGAGAACAAAAGCATCTCCAACTTTCATATCATGGTAATTCATAGACTAGCCACAATGTCGATGCCGCCACTCGCGTAACAGCGACCCAATGCAGTGAATACTCTATCCTTCAAGCGACGTCTTTTGGACGCACCAGGACCAACGCTCATGTAAACTCGCATCGAGTCATCTGTGCATTCGATGACTGTGAAGATGATGCCGGCGTATGTTGCGCCCACTAACATAAAGACATCACCGACACGCAATGCTTCCGACACATCATTCGAAAGCATGATTGGTGTGAATTCTATCTCACCCAACATCACGTCATCCCAGACATCGTTGAATGATGTTGTAATCAGACCATCAGATGTCGTAGCGATGACATAACGTGTGTCTGCATGACCCGAAACAAAAGACCTAAGAATGGCTGCGTTAACATTACACCTGCAATGCATCGTCTATGATGATTGCATCGAACCTATAGTGTGAAAATGCATTACTTTCATGAGCGCTATACGCCACAATCATTGAACCATTTGTGTAGCGATGTGTGTGTGCATATGCGTTAGTAACAAGAATGTTAGCGTTTGATGACGCGATGATTGAATCAACTGCATTCAACCAAATGCGTGAACGATGAAAGTTCGCTGTCATGACAGCTATCGTCATGTTTCCCTCAAGCGCGCGCTCAGCGACATAATGTTGCAACGTCGACGACACACCCATGCATCTGGGCGACATGCATATCAAGCGCTTCTCAGAACGGAGCGCATTCAACAGCTGTCTGTTCATGGTGCAGCCACGACGCACATATCAACGGCCCACGAGAGCCCAAGCTTGTCTTTACGACCGTCAGCATCAACGAAGAACATCGTCATGACTGACACATCACTATCCCATTTATGCATCCTGACGTCTGTCACAAGAGCAGGAAAACTGAATGTATCTCTGAGAAATTTACGGACATGTGGGCTCTGATATTGGACATCTGTCTCATCATCAAGCACACCAATGACCATGCCGACCCGGATGTCGTCATCATTCATGATTCATGACCTCTCCGCCCAGACTGATAACGTCGTAATTATCAGATAGTATTCTCATCGCGCTGTATGTGAACAATGCGTCTGAATCAACAGAGCCATCACGTAACAGATAATGAAATTTCATCATCACTGGTGTGTCATGACAGACTGCAACATCAATGATGATGAAAGGTGCTCTCGTCATGTTCTTTGGACACAACAGAGCACCACGAAGTTCATTGATATCAACCACTGCATATGCATCATACCATGACGTCATGCATGACGTCAATGCTAGACAACCTCAATCCACCCGAGCTTCATGATACAAATCGATGTGCGAGCCACCGTCCCGTCTGCTAGAAGGTATACATTAAAACCATCAGCATCATGATTCACACACAAGACTATCGTCCACTTCTTAGAGGGTGTCGTGTACGGAGGTCTGTACGATGCTATTAGCAGTGTTCCTGGTTTCATGGCGCTATGACGTTAACGCCGAATATCTCAGCGTAATTACATTGGCTTTCAAATAAATCACCGTTCGACGTGAGGTACATGTACATAAATCTAGAATTTGTTGTGAATTTCAAACCCATGTACAACCAACAACTACGCCCAAAAACAATCAATGAACCCGGAATCATCGTACAATCTCACAATCGTTGAACATCTCATCATCTGAGTACGCGGTCTGTGTGAAGACATTTCCTCTATCATCAAGGAATGTGTATATCATTGTGACGCGACCCACGCCAGTATCAACATAAAAAACTGGTGCTGTCGCGTGCTTACATGAAATGATGAGGCACATCATATTCTTAAATATGAGCAAATCGCCCTGTCGCGGCTTCATCGCACCACCTCGTATGAGCTCAACGGAAGTTGAACATCACTCAACGCCCACGTTACTGAAAAGACTTCGCCATTATCATCAAGGAATGTGTATTCTGCTATCTGCGTTTGACCATAACGATTGATTGAGATTACAAATAGATGCCTCGATAGAAAGCCTCCCGTCAATGACACGAATGGATTGACACGTACACGAAGCAATAGGTCACCCACATCGTAGTCGTTAGTCATCGTAGTACCCCGCAACATCAATGAGCGTCCAGTTTGTAGAGTACATCAAGTTAAGCCATACACATATTGTCGTCGAACCGTCGTGCGGCGAATACACAAGGTATCTGTACCAATCATCTGTGAGACGACTGACACAGATGCAAATCCTAGGATGCGTCATATTCAGCTCACTCCAAAGCGTCCCGATTCTCATACGGCGACCAGGTTCCATCCGTTGCATGTCAGGTCATAGTCGATTGTTAACAATGAACCGTCACGCAGAAGGTACACGTGTCGTGGTCTGTCATACTCGAATGTTAAACCCACGTATATGATGTATATGTACTTATCATTTATATGACTAGTCTCATCGATTAGTAATGTCCCTGGAACAAGCGTCATGCAATTTCATCCCATCCGAACTCTGTTATGTCAGCGGTCGAATGCATCATATACGTTTTCTCGAAGAACGAATCATACACAAGATAATCGTATGCATCACTGCTCAACCCGAAACCAACGTAAATGCATATGCGTGGTCTCCATGATTCATGAACGTTTTCAAGCAACAACGCTCCGGGCATCATGGCTCAATCATCTCGTACACAGTGAACTTACCACTCAGCTCAGAGTAATCATACGTCGAATGAAACAATGAACCGCTAGCATGAATGTAGTCGTAATAATCGATTCCATACCTTTTTTGACGACCAACATACATGCATATTTCTCTCAGCATTGCACCATGCATCTGCATTATGATGAGCGTTCCTGGCATCATTGTCAATCATATCATTTGACATGTGTTGCATTCACCACGAATGCACGTGATTCACTCAAGTCATCGTGATGAGGGTGAATTCATCGGATTATGTCAATGAATTTGGGTGCATCGTGTTCAATGATGCCGTTTCTTCAATGCATGCTGCGGAAGCTCAACATCATCAGGAAGCTCGCTCCATGGCCATTCTTTTCCAGAGGGCTGACGAATCCACAGTGTGCGCTTTCCTTTATACGGAGCAACAAAGTACTCGGTTGCATTGAGCAATCCATCTTCATTGTATCTCACATCAATCTCTGGGTCAAAGACATCATCAAGCCCTATATCAGCTTTCGTGATTCTATGATGTCAGTAAATGATTTTAGCTTAAGCGCCATAAGACATGCTCAATATCATTGACAGGAAGCCGAAATACTTCATCACAACTAGCCATCAGTCTTTGCGGAGCAATTGCTCTTGACAAACCATCATTTGGCAGGAATATGGCCCTTTTTGATGATGGACCGTATACACGGTCGAGCTTTGTTGAAAGCTCTTTTGGCATTGATTCTCTAATGAGTTGTCTCATTGAGCGTTGCCATCTTTCCTTGAGAGGCACATCTGTCGCAACGTAAAGATGTGACTTTCCCGTCGATGATGTGACAAGCATGTGTGAACCCTTGGGAAACAGTCGTTGTGTACTCAACCATGATTCGACAAGACCGACATCCATTGAGTCGATATCGACCCACATGAGATGCTTATCACCACCGACTGTCAGCGCTTCATTCGCCGCGACTGCGCGTAAGAGCCCGTGTGATGATTCAGCACACAGCGTGTTAAGTTTTTCAATTGGAGATGTCCATCGTCTAGACGTGACTGTTGAGTCGAAATTTTTCGTTAACTTATTCATGACAGACCACTCGATGTGTTCACTTTCATCAAGCAGTATCTTGAACGTTCCCGAGTGTGTTCGACTCTCATTGATGTCAGCCTTCAACATAGAGATGGTTGAGTCATGTTGACATACATCACGTGAAATGCATGCTTCGATTATTGATGATGTGTAGTCAAGGTTGGGTTGTCTGTTCCAGCTGTCGTTAATATCATCAAGGTCATAGACGATTGAACGGCCTTCTATCTTTGACGTTTTGTAGTATCCAGCATCTGCTGTGTCGTTGTAGTATCCAGCATCTGCTGTGTCGTTGTAGTATCCAGCATCTGCTGTGTCGTTGTAGTATCCAGCATCTGCTGTGTCGTTGTAGTATCCAGCATCTGCTGTGTCGTTGTTACGCTTGAACATTTTACGTAAAAAGTCTAGACCAGGAATAGCGGCTAATCCCTTTAGAAAGTCTCGACGTGTGAATGTTCCCTCTAGAAGATGCCTTGCATCTTCAGATGCAGCAGCGAGGCCACATGTACCCTCTAATGCAATTCCCATCGTGCCATGCTTTCCTGGATTCCAGTGCTTGGGTTGATATGCAATCAATTCATGATGCATATCGATGAATGAAAACCCACGTTTTGAAAGCATCTTTGTCAATGATTCGTTGTTCGGTAAACGAAAGACAATCGGATTATCCACACTATTAGATATGAACTTATCATCAAAGAATCTTGAAAACGACACATTATCCAATCAAACAGCACACTTCGAAGTTCTTCAAATGCTCATCTATGTGAATGAAGCATTCATGTTCAACGATGCCATCTGATTTCAATAACAGTAGCTCTGTTATTACGGGTCTAGAGTGGTCGTCGAAGCGTGTCTTGACGTCGATGACGATTGCACGATGCAAGGGTGAGCATATTATATGCCACTGTGTTGTAGCAACCAACAATGAACCAATCATACAATCTCATGCCATCCGTAACACATGAGGTCATCGCAGAGCATCGTTATCGTTCCGTCTCGAAGCAGATACATATACCGAGGTGTGGCGCCCGGAAAGATGTCCTTGACAACGCCAATAAAAATGACGAACTTATACGGGCTAACACCAAGCTCAGCCACGTATCCATCAATTAGCAGCGACCCGGGCTTCATTGCTCCGTCATCCCGTTATCGACGACATACCATCCAAGGTCACAAATATCGACGTACGTCTTAAACAATTCTCCATTTTGTTTAATAAACACATTGAGCCATCGACAATTGCGCTCTTCAACACCGACGTATAGCATACATTTGAACACATCCGTAACACTGAGCCTATCGTTGATGAGCAGCTGACCGGGCTTCACATGATAATCATATCATCTGGCTCGCGTTGCATTCATAACAGACACTCATACAGGCAATGTTTCAAACGTCAAAATTCTCGAGAAATTTCGAGAGACGTTGTGCTCTTTGTGGAAAACGCTAGAGCTCGCTCACAACACGCCACCCGGGCTCATATTGAAGCCCGACCCATTCGTACATCGTTGCTGTTTTTGAATATGATGAATACACGAGGTAGACGTACGTGTCATGCTCAATATGACCGACGCATAAGCACACCCTGTGGTGGTGCCCTGATGATTCATGCATGAGCGTTCCAACCTTCATGCCTAGAGATCAGCTATCATTCTCCAATCGCCGTTATACTCTAGCGATTCCCATGTGTATACGCTTGTGCTCTTGTCATACGGTGTGTACACGAGGTAGAGGTACACGCTTCCCCTAACATGACCTATGCATATGCACGTTCTATCGTAGGGTGATATTCACGCAAGCAAGTTCCGACTTTCACAATGTCATTGTAGCATGCTTGGGTCGCATGATGCACTGCGATGTGGCTGGGTGAGGTAAGGATGTGGAGGCAAGGATGGTGAGAGGATGGTGAGGCCGATGGCCGAATTCCGAATTCGACAGCGAAAATACTCGAGAAACTGCGAGCGGACTTACCCCCCACCACCCCACCCCATAAGCCCCACATACATTGCCCCAGCCCCGGCCCCCGTATTGAATAATGGAATGCTCATATTTAATAAATAATGGTTGTTATTTAAATAAAAATAATTATATTATAATATTATAAAATATAGAATATAAAATAAAAAATAAGAAGAGTGGCTATAGCTCTGCTCTGTTCGCTCGGCCCAAAAACAAAATAAATAAATGATGGTTGTATTTTATAAAAAAACAATTATATTATAATCATATACCGGCCAACAACGGATGTCGACCGGTGCCCAACCCGAACCATCACCTCACGCCCTGAACCGGCAGGCAGTGCAAACCGGCAACCCACAACCAACCGCACACGTGCCACGGCACCTAGCAGTGCAACGCCGTCGTGCCAGGAGAATCCATCATGGCTACCAGCAGCTTCCGCTTCATCAAGGGCAACACCTACCAGCTCCGCGCCATCCAGGTCACCACCGACAAGCAGGGCAAGCTCATGGCTTCCGAACCCAAGGGTCCCAAGGACGCCGAGGGCCCGATCGCCATGGCGCTTGACGACGCCGGCGGAGAGTGCTGGTGCCAGATCGACGGGCACGACGCCCCGGTGCGCGTGCACCCGAACAAGGTCGTGGGCACCGAGGCGTGCGCCAAGTACGTCACCGGCCTCAAGGGTGCGCAGCCGCGGAGCGACAGCCAACCCATCATCAGCCTCGCCAAGGACCCGGTCGGCGCCCTGAAGGCGGCCAAGGCCCGCATCGAGGCGGCCACCAAGGCCAAGGAGAAGGCGGAGCAGGACTACAGGGACCTCATCAAGCAGGCGCAGGCCTTCGCGAAGGCGGCGGAGGAGGCCCTCATCGAGCAGGACGAGCTCGAGGCCGAGAAGACCTTCGAGCAGGCGAACGCCTAGGGCTGAGCGTTCCTGAGAGCACCGCACTGCATCCCTTGTGGTATGGGATGGCCTGAGCGTTCGGCAGGCATTGACCGAACGATGAACCGCCAGCCACCAGCGTTGGTGGCGGCGGGGCCCTCTGGGCGTTCCTGACGTCATCCAAGCAACAACAGACTTGAAAGGAGCATAACGATGAGACGCACTCTCTCTGTTCTTTGATTTAACGAAACAACGGCGACAACGCTGATGAGTTGGGGGGCTGGGAGCGTTCTATGAGCGTTCCCACGCCCTTTGAAGCACACGATGGGATGCATCCCCCCCCTGGACACTGAACATGGATGGCTCCCCCCACGATATTCCATCGTGTGCTTCAAAGGGCGTCGAAAGAGACGTCGAAAGGATGGGAACAGATGCTCGTCAGACGATTGAGCGTTCATGACCACAGGCTTCTGATGAAGAGCATCAGGAAGCTGTATGAGCGTTCTCCTGAGGTCAGGCGCAACGTGTTCACTAACGTTCAGAGGGGGTTGGATAGGGCGTTCTCTGAGCGTTCATATGAGAGGCTGACTGCCCTCGAAGCGATGATGCTGGATGAGTTCGATGTTGAGCTGTTCTGCATCATCTGAGCAACCACGAAAGGAAGGGACCGATGGACATTCATGAACAGATAGCAGCCCTTTTCGCTGACGATGCACTGGACACGTTAATTCAGGTCATCGATCTGGGCATGCTAGAGTGGGGCGCGTCATCTGAGGTCATACACCAGATTCGCGTCTCAGATACCGAAACGCACTTCGAGTGGAGAAGGAGCAAGGATGTTCGAGATGTTCGATAAAGAGCAAAAAATCGTTGACCGTGGGTGGAATGACCTCTTTCCGGGAGCAAAGAGAACGCTCATCAAGCGTGCAAAGAGCACGCGGCGTCGTGAAGAACGCGACAGCATCAACAGCATCATCAAGGACCCGGGAAGCGTTCTGATGGATTCTGTCATCGATGACCTCAACTGGTACGATGACATCACTAGCACGCAGAGTGTCAACAACGACGATGCCACGACGAGCTGGATGAAGAGCATGTTCGACATGGACGACGACGATTCCTTCATGGCTGACATCTTCGGCAAACGAAGCGACGACGACTACTTTGATGACGACTGGATGAACATGTACGGTGGGTGTGATTGCAGGTGGTGTCGTGGCTATGAAGAAGACTGAATGTTCTTCCCGAGGTGCAGCAGGTCTTTTTTGGACTTGCTGCACCGAGGGAGTGGTCATTCGACAGCAACACGTGAAGCAGTAGCTCTGGTGCAACCCAGGAGTGATGAACAGCACAGCGACGCATTCGTCGAACGTTCATCACTCCGAAGGAGCATCGGAGAGATACCCACAGAGGTCATGCTCCAGAAGAGGTTGAAAAACGCAATGGCAAGGAACAAGCGACACACGTTCATCATCGGTGGCACCTACGAACACCAGGTGCCCAGGCATGGTAATCCGTGCCGCGCCGTACGGTACTCGACGTACCAGGGCTTCAAAAATGGTCGACATGAGTTCAAGGTGATGTCGTGGCTCATCAACGGGAAAAGGGTCGTTGACCCGATCGAGGCAAGAAACAAGCTCAAGCAAGTCAGGGTAGAGAGCAATCTTCGTTTTCAGAATAAGGTCTTGAACCGGTTCAAGTCATCAGGAGGATTCCCTCTTCTCATCGATGCCCCCAAAGTTCCCACGACGAAGCCAATCCAACGGGAGCTATTTTCGCTGAACGACCCAGCAAGCATCATCATCACGCCCACCAAGACCAAACGTGTGGTCCCGACTGATAAGAGAAAGGCATCGGGTGTCTCTCTTGTGAAGAGCATCATCAGGACCTACGGGCTGACGAACGATGATGTTCTGGTCGCCATCAGAGAGGTCGAAGAGCAGGTCTGACAAACGAGGGCAGTCGTCCTAAGGATTGCTGCCCCCTCTCATCAGGCCCATGAGCATCCCGTCAAAGGAGATGTTCGTGGTTCTGAAGGAGGAAGAGCAGTGGAAGCTGAAGAAACATCGTTGAATGATAAAACGATTCTGATTAACCTTTTAACAGCTCGAAACATCAGCTTTAAGCTTAAGGAGGGTGAGGAGTTCGCTACCGGTAGGTCAGACTCAACACTCTGGTTATGCTCAAACTCAACTGGAGTTGAAGGACACAACGATTTCATAACAATCTTTCACTTCAACAGTGAAGGAAACCTGATGAAGGTCGGAATCTGGGAATAACAAAATGAACGCATCAGACAACGTATTCAGGCTCTTCAAAGAGCTAGCTGAGAAGAACAAGCAGAGCTTCAGTCCAGTGCTGCCATCCGTCAGAGTAGACGGATACGACATGCTGTTCTGGGACGACAAGCTCGACGCAATCATCTACATCCCTGCGATGGATGAGACACGTCTAGATAACATCGGGCTCGGCCTGGAGTCCGACTTCTTCATCATCTCTGAGGATGAGCTCCAGAAGATGCTTGACGACGAGAGCTTTGTGCCTGCGCTTGACAGGCCCATCGCCTGAACGAAGAACGAAGAAAGGATTCATGCAGTGAGCAATGACAAGCTGACGAAGGATAGGCTTTACGAGATGAACATCGACGAGGTGATTGCTCTCGGCAGGGAGAGGATGGAGCTCATAAGGACAGCCGGCATCGACACCGTCGATTCTGTGCGTGAAGAGCTTCGGCTCATCTACTCTGTCATCGACCACCGCATCAACGTCGTGTTCTTCTACAGCGAATGAAGGGAGAAGACTTGGACTGCCCGCTTTGTTCATCAAACAACATCTCAACAAGCTGTGAAAATCATAAATTTGATTTTCGCGTAGGCAATGAAACACACACCATCGAGGCGCTCATCCCAATCAGACGTTGCAAGACTTGCTCGTTTGAATTTCTTGATGATGAGGCTGAGGCTGCAAAAGAGTCAGCAATCAACAACCATTTGATGGCCAAAGGAGGACAAGATGTTCATCGCAATGACGAGGGGTGAGAGTGGAAAAATCCTGGGTCTCTATGGGACACTCGAGGAGGCACAGGAGAGATGCTACACGCTCGCTCAAAAGCATCTCAGTGACACGTTCATCGGAGACATCGGACCGACGACGCTTGAGATTGAGGCCTACGTGGAGTACGGGTTCTCAATCTTCGAACCAACGATGGGTGAGGATGTTGAGTTCAGACCGTTCAAGTTCCGTGACGAACCGAATGGTGCTTGGAAACAGCACTCTCCAATCAAAACGAAGTGACGCAAAAAACATCCAAGCGCATCCTGCGCATCGAAAGAATTGAATCAAATGAAACTCAATGACATCAGGTCGGCAATCAATCAGGGTGTGGCATCGTGCAAACATGACGAGGGCTTCTTCCTGTTCATCACCGCAACCGATGACGTGCCTGTTGTGGTGGTGGCGCTCAAACCACAGGAAGGAATATGGCAATCGTCGGAACACTTCGATACGATGTCGTTCAACATCCTCGCCTTCTCGGCCCGAAATCACGATTCTGAGATGTTGAACGTTTTCCCGTCCCGACCCTTCCTCCTCAGCGTGATGGATGAGATTGAAGAGAAAGCACCACCGACAGACAGTATCAAAACGAAGTAACAAGAAAGGACAATGGAACGACAATGAAAAAGCTACTCATCATCGCAGGACTTCTCCTTGCCGGCATCATCATCGACCGATGGCTCATCTCGACAGACGGTGACACCAAACGTAAGGCCGACATCTCGACGGCGCTCAAGCGCACCGACCGCGTCCTCGAGGCGCTAGAGGGCGCTGAGAAATGAGCATGCACAAGAGACAAAGGCCATTCGGTGAGGACGAGCTTGAGATGATTCTCACGCTCCTCGCAGTCGTCGGCGGCTGTGCAGGCATCTTTTTCCTGCTGCTGCTCGTGATGTGACCCACAGGCTGCATAGGGTCGGGATTCATCATACCTTCTGAGGTCGCCCAAGCATGTTCGGCACAACGGTGCTCGTGCTTGGGCACCAAGGGAGCCCATGATGCTCCACAACGAAAGGACAATGACATGCAAGACAGCGAGACTCCCATGGAGAACACCAATACCACCACCCAACCCGCCCAATCCAGAAGGGTCCTGACGCCTGAGGAGCTCAAGGAGCGCTTCCCTGGCACCTTCGCATCTCTCGAGGCATCACGCATCAGGGAGGAGGAGCGCCTCAAGTTCGTCGTCGCGATGGGTGAGAAGCGTCGGGCAGAGCGCCTCTCACAGACGCGTGAGGGTCGCATCCAGCTAGCCGCCGAGGGCGCGAAGAAGCAACAGGCCGCTGAGAAGACTCGCCGCATGGAGCGTCTTAAGATGGCCGCGCTGCATGGGGTTGAGGCGTCGGCTGCTACCCTGACGAACAAGGAGAAGCGTCGCCAGGAGCGCGAGAAGATGGTTGAGGCCGCGAAGAAGAAGAAGGCCGACCAGGCAGCGCAGGGTCGCTTCGCGGGTGAGAGAAAGGCGTCGAAGTGAAAGGAGTTGAACTGACTGGATGAACGACATGAATAAACGGTTTCGCAACAGTCTCCATGATGATGCTGACATCGTCGTGCATGCTTATGACGTTCTCGGTGTTGTTCTCGTTGACGTCATCTACGACAACATCGGACACATTCTCTGGAATGGCGTCAGACAGCTTTCTTATCTCAAGACCGTGGCTTTAATGGAGGAAACTGAACGAACAAATGAACAACGTGAATAAGAGGTTTCTGAACAGTCTTCATGATGATGTCGATGTCATCAGTGACATTGACGACTGGGTACTAAAGGCTGGCATCATGAGCACGCTTGTTTTTGATATGGATGATTGCTTTCGACAAATCATTCTAGACGTATCCAGCTTCGTACAAACGCAAGACAAGGAGTGAAATGACATGGGTGCGCTTGTGAGAGGACGACAGGCCAACAGGTTCAGGGCAATCATCAAGGATGCAATGGATGATGATATCGGCATCGATCCGAAGCGCCTCGAGGCCGTCATCGATGGGTACGATGAGGGTGGTGGCATCATCAACGAGAAGGGTGAGGAGGTCAGCGAACTCGATGTTGCGCTTTCAAGGCTATCTCCTGAAGAGATGGAGAAGTTCAAGAAGTTCACGTCGAGCATCCGTGACGGAACGCATGTGGGAATCCCTCAGATGCTGGCCGTGGCAGAGGATGCAGATGAGTTGCCGAGCGGCTATGAGCCTGGTGCCAAGGGTTTTCATGAGTCGCTTCTCCATCTCCTGTGCGACATCCTGGATGACCTTCCCTGATGTTGGTCTGATGGAGCGCGCTCCAGAAGAGAGTGTCAATTCTGCTCACCAGTTATCATGATGCAAAAAAGCGGCATAAGCTCACCTGAGCTGCGCAGCGCAACAGGGCGACGTCATCGGTCAAGAAGTGCCCCCATCTCCTGGGAAAGGCACCGCCGATGACGTCGCCCCAGGGGTGGAGACAGCCCAATCGGTCACTGCATCCCGCACAAAATTCTCATTTTTGACCGCCTTGAAAACGTCATGCAAGCCATGGTAATATCATCCACAGAATGAATGATATTTCAAACATTCTAAAGAGTAGCCTTTTCATCGCTTACCGTCATGCTGCTGATGACGACCATGAAATCTCCAAAATGCTCTGGGGATGCACCTGCCAGGCATCATTGAATCGATACATCGATGAAATCTTGCTTGATGCTGAAAGGCGGCATAAGCTCACCTGAGCTGTGCAACGTTGCTGCTCTGTGCTCAGCAGTGAAAAGCCCTCCCATCTCCTGTGAAGGGCACCGATGATGCAGTCGCCCCGGGGCTAGGCACGGACCAATATGGCACTGCATCCCACGCAAAATTCTCGTTTTTTCGTTGTGAAAACCGCCTCATAAGCCATGGTAATATCATGGTATGGCTGATGATTGGTTGGATGATGAACGTGAAGGAATGCGGTCGAACGGCCCGATGCAGGGTGCAGACTTCATCAATGTATGCGCGGATGCCGTTCGTTTTGATGATGTCATAGCTAGTGCTGATGGCGCCGTTATGCTGCACTCGAGGAAGCGTCATCACATATACAGCATCGGTTCTTCCCGCCAGGATGACGTCGAGGACGTTCTTCGAGCCTCGATAAGGAGGACCTCGTATGCTCTATGAGGCTTTTGCGGTCTGTTGCGTCATCGGGTGTGCAATCCTGGGATACATGCAGGAGCGCAAGATACGAGAGCAACGGGCATTGATTAAGAAGCTTGAGGCGTTCATTGAAGAGAAGCTTATGCTCGTTGAAGAAGCAGTGCAAGCTGTGGAAAAGATGGAGAAACCCTTGATTGTGTATGTGAAGGGACCGAACAACGATGTTCAGAACTAGTCATCCACACTCTCGCAAGAGCGATTTGGGCCTCTCAGCTTTCTCCAGTTTTGCTTCTACACCCCATTCAACGACCATCCAGGATTCCGCCCCACCATCAACCCATTGCCACGCTCTCCCATGGGCAGTCGTTGCTCGGGCGACATCCACCTGGGGCCCGAGACCACAGAGGACAGTCGAACAAAAACATGCACCACGCTCTTTGGGAGGCTTATATCGACGTCGGTGGTTCAACACAGCATCCCATGAGGAAAACATGTATGGGCTCTGCGGAAGAATTTACGCTCGCAATCTCTTGCCCAAAGAAAGAGAGAAGCTTGTCTTTGAGATGAAGGCTTTTCTTGGAATTCAAGATGAAAACTGGATCATCGACGCGCGGAAGATTGATACGACTTGGGTTCCTATATCTCATCCGACGAGCTACACGTGAGTTTCGATGATGTCATCCAAGCGCTCGAAAATTGTGTCAGAAGCTGAAGGATGTCTTCCCAGGGGTAGTAAGCTTTCTTGGGTTTGCTGCCCCGAGGAAATCAAATATTTGGCTCTTAAACATCATTGGATGCATCGAAGCCATCAATCAAACTGCACAGAGCGCACAGAGCGCCGAGGACGCGAACGATGCGTGACGTAAACAAGAAATTTGGGAACAGCCTCAGGCACAGCCTCTGGGCCAGCCTTGGGAACAGTCTCAGAGACAGCCTCTGGCACAACCTCAACTACAGCCTCTGGAGTCTCGATAACAGCCTCGAAGACAGCCTCGGGGACAGTCTCGGGTACAACATCACTGACAGCCTCAAACAAACTGCACAGAGCGCACAGAACGAACAGAACGCCGAGGACACGAACGATGCGTGATTTGAACCACAAACTCGACGACAGCCTCAGGGACAGTCTCGATAACAGCCTCGGGCACAGCCTCGTGTACAGCCTTGAGCTCAGCCTCGGGAACAGCCTCGGGAACAGTCTCTGGGTCACCCTCAGGGACAGCCTCAGGAACAGCCTCAATCAAACTGCACAAAGTGCACAGAGCGTTGAGGACGCGAACGATGCGTGACGTGAACAAGAAATTTGATGACAACCTCGTGCACAGTCTCAGGGACAGCCTCAGGGACAGCCTCGGGCACAGCACCTGGGTTAGCCTCGTGCTCAGCCTCGGGAGTATCAGCATCAATGACAGCCTCAGAGACAGCCTTCAGCGTGCTATAGAAGTTGATACCAACAATCGCCGCGGAGATGCTGATGAATGATGAAGAGATGAAGGCCACCGAGCAGGTGTTGGATAGTCTCCATAACATGGAGCTGATGGTGAGGACGTTGAGAACGAATCTGACGAAGTTGGAGGTTGTCTCTGATGACCTCGACCTTCCTGATTGTAGTCTTCTTGTTCGTGAGATTGAGAGGCTCTTGGTTCGCATCAAGGAAGCCCATGTTCGAAGGATTCCTTAGTAGGACTTTTTTGGGTTTGCTGCCCCGACAGAGAATTGCTATCCAGATTATGATAAGCGCCGAGGAGACGAACGATGCATGACTTGAACAAGAAATTTGATGACAGCCTCCGTGACAACCTCAGGTACGGTCTCAGGAACAGCCTCTGGGACAACCTCGGGCACAGCCTCATACACAACCTCGGGCACAGCCTTGAGCTCAGCCTTGAGCTCAGCCTCGGGGACAGTCTCGGTGACAGCCTCAGAGACAGCCTCGGTGACAGCCTCAGAGACAGCCTCAATCAAACTGCACAGAACGAACAGAGCGTCAAAGAGACGAACGATGCATGACTTGAACAAGAAATTTGATGACAGCCTCCGTGACAACCTCAGGCACAGCCTCAGGGACAGCCTCGAGCACAGCCTCAGGGACAGCCTCAGGGACAGCCTCAGGTACAGCCTCAGGTACAGCCTCAGAGTCAGCCTCGGGGGCAGCCTCGGGGTCAGCCTCGATAACAGCCTCAGAGACAGCCTCGGGGTCAGCCTCGATAACAGCCTCAGCGACAACCTCTATACACAGAGCACACAGGACGTCGAGGAGCCGACAGATGCATGACATGAACAACAACTCCAGGTATAGGCTTGGTTATGTCCTCTGGGACAGTCTCTCGAACAACTTCGAGATTAACCTCGGGTACAGCCTCAAGAACAGCCTCAGTGAGGGTCTTAGGGACAGCTTCGAGGCCAGCATCGGAATCAACTTCAGGGAAGGGCTTCAACAGGCCGTCATAGCCATCATGGACAGCGAAGACAAGAGGCACGTATGAAAGAGCTTATCATCAGGGATATCATCAAGGAGCTTGAAGAAAGCATCCAGGACTTTGGAACGTACGACCTCTATGACAAGGGTGCCAGTGAGGTCATGGATATCACATGCATCTGCATGGCGCTAAAAGAGCTTCATGTGAATGAGATAGGAGATATCCTTAAGGAGGTTCTTGCTCATGAGCATGGGTCTCCTGTTGTTCAGGCCGTCATAAACGGGCTTCAGACGCTACCTGATGAGGCTTTCGAGAAGTTGCTTCGATTCAATAATGGGCTGTTAGAAGAATTCTACTAGAAAGACTTTTTTGGGTTTGCTGCCCAGAGAATGATGGATGAGGGTCGTTGTGATGATGGATGCAAAAGTGGGTAATGAGCTTTTCGATTACCTAAAAAGCAAGATTGGGTTAAACGATGACGTGCTCCACGTCATCAATGACGATGTCAGGAATAACATTTGGCTCAATCTCAGGAATGTCATTGGAAGCAGTCTCATTAATGGTCTGCAGTATAGCATCTGGTACAACCTCACCGGGATTCAATCAAACGATGAGGGCAACGACGATGCGTGAGTTAAGAGAAAAGTTTCACGTCGAGTTTGGGGCCACTCTCACAAGGGCTCTTCTTGATGGTCCCGACGGCTTACATAATAACATCTCTAGGGAACTCACTGCTAATCTCTTGTCAAGTCTTCTTTATAGCTACTCAAACAGTCTCACTTTTAATCTTGAAGAAAGCGCCAGAAACTATCTCAAACAAAACGTTCATGATGACGATAGACGGGATGAAAATGCGTGATTTGAGTGAGAAGTTTATTATCAGCCTCAGAAACAACTTCGAAGACAGCCTCAGAAACAACTTCGAAGACAGCCTTAGAGATACACTTGGGAACAGACTAAGGGACAGTCTCAAGAACAGCCTCAAGAACAACCTCGTGAGCAGCCTCGGGGACAGCCTTAGGGAAACTGCACAGAACGAACAGAGCGAACAACCACCGAGGAGATGAACGATGCGTGACTACAGTCTCTGTGATAGCCTCGGAGAAAGACTTTGTTATGAACTTTGGGAAAATCTCTATGAAAAAAGTCGTACGTTCTTAAATCATGATGATGAATGACACAAGGCTTTTTTGTTTTTGCCACCCAGAGCGTGACAAGGCGTTTGAGGAGCTGAGTAATGGATGATATGAACCAGATGTTTATGAACACAATCTGCATAACAGGACAAGACATACGGCTTAATGATTTTTATGGTGATAGGCACTATGATAGTGCTAAATTCATAAGCATCAAACACAAGCTTGACGACATGCTCCATTGGAAGCTTAGTAGCGTTGAGTATGGTCTCAGAGACAATCTTTTAGCTTGTAGCGTAGCCTCGGAAACAATCTTTGGTTCATCTAAGAAGGAGAATGTATGAGTTGCACATGTGATGTTGGTATGATTGCAGACGCCAAGTCTCGAGCTGTTCGACGGATTGCACCATTCATGTGTGATGCAGAGGGTAATCAACTGTTCTTTGTCGATTCATTCGGCATGCGGGGACCATTCCCAGGTGAATGCGTCGAATGCTATGACGCTTACAAGGCAAAGCACATCAAGGTGACAAAGGGAACGTACGATTGAGTGTCATGATGATGAAGAGCATGAAATAATGAAGGCACATGATGCGTTCTCGTATCGAATCGAACAGACTCATATCATCAATTGATTGGGACGTGCAACCGCTCGGCGTCATCTCTGACCTAGAGCTCTCACGTCAATTGAGCGTCTCTAACAGCACCGTCAAACGACGTCGTGAGGTTAGACAGATTCCCTTATCCGAAGCGGGTGAGAACATCGCAAACGGACGTGCGTTCATTGCGACAATCGATTGGACAAAACAGCCTCTTGGCATCATCTCTGACATGAGGCTCGCAAAGATGTTGGGTTGCAGCCGAAGGACGGTTGCTCGCCATCGGGAGCGGCTCGGCATAAACTTTAAAAGAGAAAAACGAACAGATCGAATCTCAATTCAGGTTGAACGCTCATTGAACGAAAAGCTTTTTCTTCTTGCAAAAAAGAAGAAGATGCCCGTTGCGACGCTGTTATATCTCGCAGCGAAGAAGATGGTTGAAGGAGACTGACATGCAGATGTTCAAACGTGCATACTTCGCCGACATAAACCCGTTCAGACCAAGCATCAAACACGTGCTTGTTGAGTTGTATGATGATATGAAGATGGGTTGCATCTTCATCCCAGGATATGGATGGACGACGCTGTCTGAAAATGATAGGACACGTCTTAAGATGTTTCCTCATGTCTATCACGTCGATAAAAACAGAGACCTGTGGTCGTATGAAGGGTGGTGGGAAACCAATTGGAGAAACGATTTGTGGTCATGGTGCTACGGCAACAGCATCGAACGCATGAAATACATGTGTTCGATTGATGACTGTGGTGTCATATATGCTGCATGACGGTGTATGATAACACAATGATGATTGATTAGACGCAGTTGAATGCCATGGATAGGGCCCGTAGCTCAGCGGTCAGAGCAGTCGGCTCATAACCGATCGGTCCCCGGTTCGAACCCGGGCGGGCCCATGAACAACAATGAAAACAAATAGAAAACTCTTTCAATCCTTCGGGATTCATAACCCTTACTCACTTGTCATCGGCGATGAATCATACTGCGCAATAACGATGCAGGATGTTCAGTTAAAAGAAGATGAACAGTCGATTCTTGTGAAGTTGTATTGGCATCGTTTGGGCACCATTGGACGTGCCCTCGAAACAACAGAGTTTTCAATCTCAACGTTCATGATTGAGTGTCGGTGGCCATGAAGTTTAAGTCATTGAAAGACAAGAAGTTCAGTTATTCAAAAACTAGAAGAATTAAAAACTCAATCACAGAATATGATGACTATGTTCTCAAGCTTTGGTTTTTTGAATTGACTTGGTCTAATATGCATTGTTACTGTGGGTGGTGTTGATATGAAGCTCTTAGCGATAAGGTTCGGCGATAATGACTTTGCACGGACGTTTCATACATTCTTACATGTAATCGACAACGTCGGCATCAATCAGTACCAGTGTGTAACGTATGCTCAAACTAAACAAAAACTCGTTGAGCTCTGTAATCTTTCGCTGTCTGGGCTTTATTGGCTCGCACAGAATCGACTGAATTACTCTCATGGCGATGGTTCTATCGCTGAGTATCTCACCATCAAGGAAAACAACATCTTCATCGATGATGAGGTCGTTAAGTTTCTAGAAGCCAACGCCTCAACAGGAGACAACGGTGAATTTCATGTTCTAGACACGACAGGACACACTGGTAGCATCATATACTCGTTTTGATGCACAAACATGTGCAAGAAAGAAGAAAAAATCATGAAAATGAAAGACGGCATCAGTCTAATGCTTCTAGCTCTCGTTCTTGTGGGTGTCGTAATTGGAGTGATGCTCACAAAAGGATGTGAAGTTGTATCTGATTACGACATTCATATCTCGAAAAAACATGATGCTGGTGTTTCAAAATGAAGCGTGCTGACCCAACACCAATTATCGGTGTTGTATCAAACCACAACATGGATGATGCACTCGATGAAGTGCTCGTGGCACATCTTCGTAGAATATTTCCTCAGATGATGTATGCATGTCTCTATGATTGTCTCGATATCGAAGGCATGTCTTACATCGACGACGTACTTGACGAAAACGATGAAGAGGGATGAATGCAAAAGAAACTAACACGCAGTGAAGCACGAAAACGACTCGCTTCAATCGATTGGGACAGCTTGCCCTTCGGTCGCGTCTCTGACGCTGAGCTTGCTAGACGACTCAAGATAGATGATAAGTCGCTCATCAGGTACCGTCGAAACAAGCGAGGCATCGCTCCTCAGACTGAACATGCACAGGCTTGCATCAAGGGCATGGTGCTCTGTGCATCGATCGATTGGGATTCACAACCACTTGGACGTGTGTCTGATGGTGAGCTTGCAAAGACGCTAGGATGTCAACGAGCGACAGTGATGAGACATCGTGAAAAGCGTGGCATCGAACCATTCGACAGGAACATGAAGAGGATTGAAAGATTCGTCGTCAAAGTTGATGAGGGTGTGTATGACATCATCTTCAAAAACGCCAGAAAGAAGAAGATGCCGATTTCCACATACGTGTGGAAGTTTCTTCGTGAAAACCTTAAGCTCGAATGAAAGAAAAAGATGGATGACACTAGAGCAACCAAATACATCGGCTTCACAGTTGAGGGAGGCCGATGTCTCGTATCAGAATCTGTCTTCGAAGAATATGTGAAGACAGATGAAAGCGTTTGCATCGTGTTTGAATGCATCGCTTCATCATGGGAGGATGCGAACCAACGATGGCATGACTTCAATGGTTGGGGCACGTACATTCCGATGGAAGAGTGATGAGATGAAGGGTCTCTTTCATTGGAGCGCTCAAATATTCTTTGAAGGAGTATGTGCTTTCATCCTTATAAAGCTATTTGTGTCGCAGAGCTTTCAGCCCGTCGACATCGTCAGAGCGATAGTAATAGCAATGCTCTATGATGGTTGGCTTAATCCCTTCAAGGAGATAAAAGATGAATAAACACGATGCGACGTGGGTTAAGAACTACATGCATGACAAACTCAAGCACATGCTCAAGAAGCACGCAATCTCAGATGATGCAGCAACTGAGCTGACTGCGTCGATTATGGTTTGGACTGAGCTCGTTTTCGAAGCTGGAGTGCATCACGGTCAAGAACGAACGCTAAACATCGTGCGATACGTTCGTGATAACCCGGACGATGTCATCAAGGACATCCTAAACAAGCATTGAATAACGAAGGAGAAAAAGATGCTTTCATACCAAAAAATCGCAATCCTTGAAATCAAGGAGCTGATTGCTCAGGTGGAGATGAAGCTCATCTCTGAAGATGTTGCAATCAGTGGGATATTCGCCTCGCTAGAGAAGCTGTATCGTGATTTGGCTGAAGCTGAAGCAGCAGATAAGGAGCACGCTGAACCTACACGACACGGGTTAACGCGTCGTGATGAGGATGAGCTCTTCAAAGACATCATCGGAGATAAAGACTTCGACACCGGTCATCGACATTGAGCAACGACGCCCAACGCAACGTTGGGCCCTTCCATCAGACATCTGAGCAATCAACGTTCGGGTGCCTGAGGAGGGTCACATTGTATCATGCACATCTCTTCGCGCTTATCAGTCCGATGGGCGTTGAGAAATTTCGTATCATGTCCGACAGAAACCCAACGCTTGTTAAAGAAAACACGTGTTGGGCGCTTATTTTCACGACATCGGGCATGACGTTCGAGGAAGCACACATGAAGGCACGGGTCATAATTTCAAAGACATACCCATGGATGAGGATAGACTAGATGAAAGCATCGGGATGGGCAAACATTCTTGAATTCATTCAAATCACAGATGCATTCGCTAGGTCTGCACAGGAACTCCTAGATGCATCGATGCTTGTCGATGATGACCCAATCAAGGCCGACATGGTGAAACATCTCGCGCCTGAGTTCGACGCCCTGATGGCGAAGGAGGCTCATTTGCATCTCATCATGAAGAATAAGGACTACGATAGAGAGATGGTGCTAACAGAGATGCAAGCATGCACGAGAATGGCGAATGAGCTGACCACGCGCATCAGAGAAAAGCTTGAGCCTCTCATCGGTTTCAGCGTGCTCGATGCATCGAAGAACATCCTTCCATCATAAACACGATGCATAACTTAAACGAAAAGCTCGACAACAACCTCAGGGTCAACATTTGGAAAAGTCTCGGGGACATCATCCAATGCGCTGTTGTGTTGGATTTTAACTGGTCTGTGGGCACTGGAGACGCTGCACCAAACGAAGTGCTAATACAAACTGCAAACGATGCTCATGATGTCGAGGAAACGAACGATGCGTGATTTGAACAAGAAATTCAACAGCCTCAGGGGCAGCCTCTGGGACAGCCTCGCGGACAGCCTCGGGAACGACATCGTGGTCAGCTTCTGGAACACACACAGCATTTGGAACAGCCTCAAGAACAACCTCGTGAGCAGCCTCGGGGACAGCCTTAGGGAAACTGCACAGAACGAACAGAGCGCACAAAGCGTCGAGGAAACGAACGATGCATAATTTGAACAAGAAATTCAATGACAGCCTCGAGCACAGCCTCAGGGACAGCCTCAGGGACAGCCTCAGGGACAGCCTCGACAAAACTGCACAGAACGCACAGAGCGTCAAAGAGACGAACGATGTGTGATTTGAACAAACCGTCAACACCCTCATAACTGTATGAAGCGCTGCCCAGCGTGCTGGGCTCTTCCATCAGGCACCTGAGTAACAACATATGTTCGGATGTCTGAGGAGGATTTGGTGTGGTAAGACAATGCATTCTTAAGCGTTGCATCGGTGAAGCAAAAAATGCATTCATCACTGCCTATCTGAACGATAGGTCAGCTGTCATAGGTAATGTCATGTCTAGACGATACGATGACGTCGTTGAGGATGGATGGGAGGTCATCTTCGTTGGACGACTGGAGAACACATCCATCCTAAAGATTTTTGAACCGATTTCACCCAAAGCATTTCAATGAGACTCGTCGTATCATTAGCTATTTTAATAAAAAACGGTTGTAATTTATAAAAAAATATTAGTATAATAACCTAATAAATAATCCATAAAAGGAAATTATGGATTTAACTGTGTCTTCTGATTGAGGAACAATCAGAAGACACACAGCGCGACGCAATAGCGTCAAAGGAAAGAGTACACATGAAGACGTTCAAGAAGATGGCTGCGCAGGGTGATGTGGTGTTTCGTCGCATCGATGATGCGAGCAAGGTGAAGCTGGGAGAGCCTCTTCCCCCGGCCAACGTCAACGGGCAGGTCATCGTGACCCACTCGGAGACCGGTCATCACCACACGATGACGCCGAAGACCCCGGGGGCCGTCAAGATGTATGCATCTGGCGACGTTCTGGTCAAGTATCTCGAGGTCAATGAGCCGACGCCGGTCATTCACGGCCGGCCATATGACACCCACGAGCCCATCATGCTGACGAAGGGTCTCTATGAGATTCGCCGTCAGCGTGAGGGCAGCCCCGAGAACTGGCGAATCGTTCAGGACTGAAGCAGTCGAAACAAAGGACGCAGCATTGCGTCCTTAATCACATGATAAAAGGGTCGTGGATAGGATGTTCACGACCCTTTTTAGTTTCACATAACGCATAACGCGTTCAAAAAGGAGCATCATGACCCACACTCTTACGCCCGAAGAACAACTCGACATGGAAAACTACCGGCAGGCCCGCTGGGAGCAGGCTCGAAAGCCCGTCAATCGGAGATTGACCGAGAAGTATCTCAAGGAGGCATACAGACTCGCTGAGGTCGACGCACCAGAGACCATCATCTGGGTGAAGAGCCCACTCGAGGCACAACTCGTCATCTCGAGCCTAATGTATGAGGAGAAGATGGAGAGCGCAAAGACGAAGAGCGCCAAGGCAAAGATTCTCAATGAGTGCAAGTCCATCAAGAAGAACGTTGGAGACATCACACTGGAGGGTGCCGCAGCAGCCCTGAAGAAGGTCGACAAGGAGCTGCTGATTGAGGGATTCAACAACGTCAACTGGCCATGGTTCTACGGAGACGGGTGGTGGTTCTCCTGGACGAGCTACTACGCCTGGTGCAATCGACTCGTGAATAAGCTGAAGGGCAACACGACGAAGACCGTAAACGACGAAAAGATTGAGATGCTTGAGAAGCTGACGGCCGTCGCTGGGTGGATTTGGTCGTTTGAGAACGGACCGTCGTCGCTCGGAAAGAGCTTCGCAATCTGTTCCGAACGACCAGAGTACTCCAAGTGGACGACTGAGGACATCGCAGAGAGACCTGTGCTTCATTCTGCCGACAGTCCTTCGGTGAAGTTCTCTGACATCGAGCTCTTCCACTGGCGCGGGACTCCTGTCCCACGTGAATGGATTATGGCGAAGGAGACCGTCGACCCGAAGCTTGGCTTGACGCATCCCAACATTGAGCAACGCCGCGTTCTGACTGAGATTCTTGGCTGGAAGAAGATTCTCGAGGGTCTCAACATGCGTGTCATCGATGCCAACAAGGACCCAGAGATTGGGACGCTCATCGAGGTCGACCTTCCCGATGCCCCGAAGGAGAGATTCATCAGGGTGCAATGTGGCACCAAGCGTGAATTCATCCTTCCTGTGCCGAAGGCGATGAAGACCGCGCTGGAGGCGAATGCATGGACGTATGGATTGACGCCCGACGAGTACCAGCCTGAGGTCCGTACCTGAGTATATCTCCGAACCATCAATGGTGAGGGTGGGCCTTCGGGCCCATAAACCACAGCTCCCGTCCCAAGTCGCGGAGTAGAAGAGACGATAACGATGCACAGTGTGGATGAGAAGTTTAAAAATAACCTGGATAATAGCATCTGGCATAGCTTCATGCTCGAGGTGCATATAAACATCGACGGGCACGACACCCCGGTGCGCGTGCACAGAAGTCTTGGAAATATGCTCAGAAGTAGCCTCTATGCCAGCCTCGAGGTCAGCCTCTGGAGCAGCCTCCGGTACAGCCTTGAGCAAACAGCACAGAACGCACAGAGCGTCGAGGAGACGAACGATGCATGACATCAATAAAAAACTTCAAAAAAAGCTTCAATTGGCTAACTCGGATTATTATGATTATAAACGCTATGAACACCTACACCAGACAGAGAATGCGCTAAGAGGCATTCGTAGAGATATCGTCGCTTCACTTTTGAGCAAAAACAAAAAGCAGAAGAAACGTCCACTTATCAGACGTGTCGATAAACGACTCGCTAACATCGACATCTGTCGTCTAAAATTTCCTGACATTGGAAATTATGAGTTCATCGCGCTCTATATCGCAAAGTTCGGAACGTGTCGATACAAGGAAGTTCATGATGCTCTTACGACGTGGCGATTGATGCCAAGCTCTCATTATATTGAGTACTTCACACATCGCTGGGTCGGACGCTACTGGGACAAGGAACCGATGCTCATCGAGCCTGAGCTGAGGCCGAGCCCATACGGTGGGTATGAAGCAATCGTCAATCGCAATAGGCGCCGTGAGTATTTCTTGACAAGAAAAGGACGTGCTCTAGTGAGTAGCGTGCTAAAGCGTATCGAGGAAAAAGAGCATGTTTGAACATCTTGGTATCGTCATCGACGCTGGTGGTAATCCCATCAACCACAGGTCGGTGTTGAAGGTGTGTATCAATCCAATGCTCAGGGTATTAGGGTTGTGCATTGCAACAGAGTCCAATAGAACTAGCATTGGAAAGCCAGTTCTTATAAGATGCCGACCGCGTGCAAAGCACGTTAAATGGACCACGTATGAACTTCCTGATGGTTGTAAGGTTATCAAGGGACGAATAATCATCTAACAAGGGAGAGTCAAATGCGTGATTTGAACGAAAAATTCCACGACAGCCTCGTGCACGACAGCCTCGTGGACAGCCTCTGTAACAGCCTCGAAGACAGCCTCGAAGACAGTCTCTATGACAGTCTCTATGACAGCCTCATGCACAGCCTCAGGGACAGCCTCGAAGACAGCCTCTGGAACAACCTTGAAAACAGCATCGGGTTCAGCCTCAATCAAACCGCACAGAGCGCACAGAACCTACAGAACGTCAAAAAGATGAATGATGCGTGATTTGAACAAAAAATTCGATAACAGCCTCAAGCGTAGTTTCGGACATAGCTCTTACAACAGTCTCACTGACAACAGCGGTAACAGCCTCAAGTACAACCTCGGTGTCAGACTCTATGAAAGCCTCTGGGACAATCTCGGAAGCGACCTCAACAAAAGCATCTGGAACAGTCTCGACCAAACCGCACAGAGCCCACAAGGCGTCAAGAAGGCGAACGATGCGTGACATGAACGAAAAACTCAACAACAGCCTCAGGTACGGTCTCAGGAACAGCCTTTGGAACAGCCTTTGGAACACTTTCGGGGACAGTCTCAGTCTCTATGACAGCCTCAGGAACAGCCTCGGGGACAGCCTCGAAGACAGCCTCGAAGACAGCCTTAGGGAAACTGCACAGAGCACACAGAGCGTCAAACGGTCAAACAATGCATGATTTGAATGAGAAGTTTGAAAACAACCTCAGAAACAACATCAGTGACAGCATCAGGAACTGTCTTGAAAACAACACCAATCTTAATCTCTGGCTCTGGGCTAATCTACCTCTTTTTAGGGTGTGTGGACATGGCATCTCATCAAGCATAGAGCTTGCTCTTCTTAAAATAAAAGGAACAAAATGAAAACGACGTTGGTTGAAAGGCTTGCGACTCTGGGTGCACAGATAGAAAGGCTTAAGCAGACAGAACGACGTCTTCAGAGCATTCTAGAGACGGGAGGTGATGATATCCATGTTGATACGACCGGAATCACTCCCAGTGGATTTGAAAGGCTGACTATCTTCATCAAAAATGAAACGCACACGCTTGAAATCTTCTGGTTGTGTCGTGAAAGAGCAATCCTGAAGAAGCGCCAAAGACCCGAAAATGAAAGATGAGCAGGATGATGCACAATGCATTGAAATTCATGACATATTGTCATATGTTTCGCAGCATTGAATGCATTGTGCATCATCCTGCTCATCTAGAACAACGTCTGATGCACAAAGATTGATGGAGGGAAATCACAGATGAAAATCAACGATAAGCTCAAATTCGTTAAGCCCGGTCCTGATTGGTCGATTGTGCCTGACAGGTACAACAACAACATCTTTGAGCTCGTAAACATAGAGGACCCAGTCAGATACTGCTTCGTTGAAGTGTCAACGAACAGACACTGGAATATGTCAGAAAAGTTTTTGAATGATGGTCTGCTGAATGGATATTTCGTTCTCATTAATGAACAGAACGTCAAGCAGACAATCAAGTGGTCGTGCGGTCACCTGAGGCTCAGCACTGACACTGAGTGCCCTGTGTGTCGAGCGTTCAACCGAAGAACGATTGATTGAAGCACATGAATAGCATGAATAAGACACTTATCGAGTGCCTTAACGACGACAGCTTTCATGGCGACATTTGGCACAGCTTTAACAGCTTCGATAACAGCATCAGAGATGACATCAGGATGCAACGACGGGCGTGCAATGATGCGTGACATGAACAAGAAATTCAACAACAGACTCAGAGACAACATCAGAAACAACCTCAGGGACAGCCTCAGGGACAGTCTCGATAACAGCCTCGGGCACAGCCTCGTGTACAGCCTTGAGCTCAGCCTCAGGGACAGCCTCTGGGTCAGCCTCGGGGACAGCCTTAGGAATAACATCAAACAGAGCGCACAAAGCGTCAAAGAGACGAACGATGCGTGATTTGAACAAAAAATTCAATAACAGCATCTACTACGCCAATCTCAATGACAGCCTCAGTGGCCCTCTTAGGGACATGCTCTGGAACAGCCTCAGGGACAGTCTCAGGGACAGTCTCAAACAGAACGCACAGAACAATAAGAGATTGAACGATGCATGATATGAGCGAAAAACTTGAAACATACCTCTGGAAATACACTGAGGTCGATATCATTGACGACACGATGGATGACGTCATGAACAATCTCATTAATAGGAGAATTTTGACCTGTTTTGGTAACAGTCTCAGACATAACCTCGAAAGCAGTCTAGAAGACAATCTTAGTAAGACTGCAGTACAGGAATCTTAAGTCGTAAAGGATTACACGATATGAACGAAAATGATGGCTTCGACGAAAAAACGATGACATGGACGCTCATCATAGAGACTGACGATGATGAGGTTGAGATTGAGCTTCCCGCGAGATTTGATGTGTGTGATGTGTGCGACGGTAAGGGTAAACGCGTCAATCCTGCAATCGACGGCCATGGCATCTCTGCAGAAGAGTTTGATGATGACCCAGACTTTAAAGAAGCATACTTCTCTGGTGCATACGATATCACATGTGATGCATGCTCTGGAAAGAGGGTCATTCCAGTAATCGTCGATGACAATCTTGATGAACGACAGAGAGAAGCGCTGCGACAGCACGAAAACAGGTCTCGAGAGATGCATGAGATTGACGAGATTCAGCGCATGGAAAGGATGATGGGAGCATGATAAGCGATGATGTCGGACTACACAATCTCTTCGTTCTCATCGTTGCTGAGGCATCTTTCATGATGATGATGAAAGAGCGTAAATGCTTTTCAAATGCACAAGAACGACGCATAAGGTATGTATTCATCACGACGCGGCTCGCTGATAACGTGGGAAACGTGACGTTCAGGTCGCTTGAATCGTTGTGATATGTTGTGTGCCCAACACATGGTTGGGCCCTTTCATCAGGTGCCCGAATGCGTTCGGGTGCTTGAGAAGGGTCTTTAAATGAAAAACGTTGTCGTCATCTACAGGGGCGTCCCTGGTTCTGGAAAATCCACAGCTGCGTTCAATCGTGCATATGCCAATGCACAAGAGGGTAGCACGTCTTGTATCGTGTCTGCTGACAACTATTTCATGAGAACTGGCAGGTACATCTTTGAACCTGCGAAGCTCAGAAATGCACACGAAGACTGCTTCAATCGCTTTCTCGATGCGCTCATCAGAAAGACTGGAACAATCATCGTCGATAACACGAACACACAGCTCTGGGAGTTCATGACGTATCTCAAGGTCGCTGTCATCGCGGGCTATGAGTTTGAGGTCATCGAATTTAGGCCGCAAGACGCTGCAGAGCTACAACGTTGGGCAGAGCGTTGCATCCATCGCGTGCCACACGATAAGGTCAAACAGATGAACGACAGGTTCGAACCATTCATCGAAGATGAGTTTCGTAAGAGCATTCTTTGCAACGTTAAAGTGGGCTCTGATGAGAGTTAGGGCAATCATCGTTCTGCTTCCTTCACCATTCATGTCAATGAATGAAATCCATCATGAATTCAAGGAAGAGTTGTGTGAATTCGGTTGGAATGAATGGTCGTTAATTGATACACTGATTGTGTATGCTCTTGCATGGTCATCTATGATAGAGCTCATCAGAGATATCATCGCTAGCAACACATGATGAAGGAAAACAGATGCACGACATAAATGAGAAGTTTAGGAGTGTGTTCGAAGATAATCTCAAGTCAAGTCTCTGGCAAGAGACGTCGGTTGGCATGAACGACGTCAGTGATGATGTTTTTGACGCCATCTACGAGACATTCTTTGATAGCACTAGAAATCTACAGCACAGAATCGAAAGAAACATAGAAACCATATGGTTAAGCAGGTTCAAAGATTCACGTTGATTGGATAAATGATGCATAATATAAACAAGAAGCTTGGTAACAATCTTTGGAGCAAAGACAACATCGGGCGCAGCAGCTTCGAAAACAATCTCAACTTCGCATATAACTTTAAGCACAAATTCTTAGAGGGAATCTTTGACAGCTTAAACAATCTCAGATGCGGCATTGAGACTAGAATTAAGCTCGTTCATATTCGCACGCAGCAAGACACCAGTCTAGAAAGATGACATGAACATGAAAAAAGTTGAAAATAAACTCAAGCACGCGTTATATGACATCGTTGAGTCAAACTACATCGATAAAGAGACATCAAGCCATTGGGCACGCATAAATGGTAGCTTTCAGGCTCTAGAGCTTATTCAACAGAATAAGCAAGCCGACAATGTGCTCTTGAGCTCAAAATATCTCTTTGCACAAGAACTTACTGAGCATATCCGTGACATCGTCGAACCCGTTATTTTCATCATCACACATGATGATGACGACTATGGCAGCTCTATCGTTTTAGCAACGCTTGATGAGGGTTTCGCAGTAGAGAAACTAAACGAGTTTAATAACACGGATGATGAAAAAGACGCACACAGCATGACGCAGATTAGGCTGGAAAAAAGAAATGTCATAATCGATGCCGACCCGTTGTGAACACTTGGCAATGTTTTCACAGATGCTCCAATTGGTGCTTCTATGAAGCCATTGTTTTTTATTATGACGCAAAGGAGCTTCTATGCAACAGCAGCCTTCAATCAGATATCGGATGCTTGACACATGACTGCAACGATGTATCGTGTGTGTGCATGCATCAACATGCTTCCTCATTCACATACGGCCGTAGGAAGTCATGACGAGATTAGAACGAGGTTCTCTTTGAGCCGTGATGATGCTCCCATGGATTCATTGTTCGCAGTGCAGACAGAAAAGCTCTTTTTATTTAGCGCTTCATCATGGCGTGATGCATGCGAACGGTTCGAACGTTGGGTTGAGCTTCAAATCGCTGTTCATAAATACGCCAGTGACGAACAAAATGTCAAGGAGACGAACGATGCGTGACCTGAACAAGAAATTTGACGACAACCTCAGGCACAACATTGATAGTAACAACCCTGATGTCAGCCTCGGGCACAGCTTCAGTGACAGCCTCGGGTACAGACTCAGTGACAGCCTTTTGTTCAGCATCGATAACAGCCTCTGGGACAGCCTCGAGCACAGCCTCGCGGACAGCCTTTGGTTCAGCCTCGGTAACAACCTCAGTGATAGCCTCATGAACAGCCTCGAGAATAGCGTCGTTGACAGCATCAAACAGAGCGCACAGAGCGTCGAGGAGATGAACGATGCGTGATTTAAACGAGAAGTTCAATAACATTCTCGGGCACAGCTTCAGTGACAGCCTCAGTGGCCCTCTTAGGGACATGCTCTGGAACAGCCTCTGGGACAGCCTCAGGGCCGAGCTCAATGACAGCCTCAGGAACAGCCTCAGGGACAGCCTCAGGAACAGCCTCAGGGACAGCATTTGGGATAGTCTCGGGTACAGTCTCAGGGACAGCTTTTGGAATAACTTCGGGTTAAGAGACAACATCAAGGACATTCTCAAACGATGTGTCACTGATGCACAGAATGTCGAAAAAACAAATGATGAATGACTTGAACAAGAAATTCTATATCAGTTTAGACGACAGTCTCAGAAACAGTCTCAGAAACAGTCTCATGAATAACATCATAGACAACAATGGAAATATTCTCAGAAGAAGTCTCATGCTCGACAGTTTCAATGCCAACCTCTTGGTAGAAAGCATCTCTGACTTTGTATCGACGCAACCTGAAAGGAAATCAAAATGAGCAACGATAAAATGATTGAAAAACTTCTGAAGAAATTCGACAAAAAACTCGATGAAGATATCGAGGAAGAAATGCTTAACTCAAAAGATATTGAGCTGTGTGATGCACATGAACAAGAAGAAAAGTCACATGATGAACCCGAACCAAGAATCGCGACTCTTTATCGAGCATTCGTTTCTGGTTTCATGGTGTCATCAACACGTTTCAACGGTGAGCTCAACATGAACAGGACGTGGAAAAAGAACGAAATTCAACACAACAAAACGCTCAATGAGTTGTGGAATAGGTTTCTCAGAGAGGGGCTGTGAGCAATGCGTGATTTGAACGAAAAATTCAACAACAGCCTCGGGCACAGCCTCAGGTACAGCCTCAGGTACAGCCTCGAAGACAGCCTCGAAGACAGTCTCTATGACAGTCTCTATGACAGCCTCAGGAACAGCCTCGGGGACAGCCTCGAAGACAGCCTCGGGGACAGCCTTAGGGACAGTATCAACCAAACCGCACAGAACGCACAGAGCGTCGAGAAAACGAACGATGCGTGATATGAAAGAAAAGCTCGATAACATCCTTAGATACAACCTCATAAAAAGCATCGGGCTCAATATCAAGCACAGCATCGGACACGATGTTGTGTGGGCCTGGGACTGGTCTGTGGGCGTCCAGGACGCTGGACCTGACGAAGTGCTAATGCAAACTGCAAGCGACGCTCATGACGTTGAAGAGACGAACGATGCATGACATGAATCGTAACTTCAGACATAACCTCTACAACTGTCTTTACATCAATGTTGAAGACACGATAGATAACACCGTTAGTCATAGATTCTGGGTCAATTTTAGAAACATTTGGAGCTGTCTAGAGGATAGTAGCTGTCGTAGCCAAACTGTCGTTTTATCGGATGCTCAACAACAATTTGTGACGAACTCGGCTCATCAATGAACCCATTCGGGCCCGTAGCTCAGCGGTCAGAGCAGTCGGCTCATAACCGATCGGTCCCCGGTTCGAACCCGGGCGGGCCCATTGTTTGTTGTTCTGAAAATGTCATGGAAGAAACATCTCTGTATGAGTCTCGAAAACAGCATTTGGGCTGGTCTCTTTTGCTGTACATAACCCATAGCACCCAGGACGAATGAAAGGACTGGCAATGACACAGACGAAGCCTCATCCAGCAGCACCAAAACATTTTACAATCGTCACAGATGAGCTCAAAAGTGATATCATCTTAAATGATTTCAACGATGTTCAAGGAAAAGAATTCAGATTCAACATCAAAATCAACGTAGGAAATTACGTTGGGCTTGTTGGTAACATTCCGTTCTTGGGAAACACGATTGATGGACTCAGCCTTCATGGAGACAATTTACATTCGAACGTGATTGAAGCATTCAAGCGTTATATTCACATGGAGTTTTTCATGCATGAATGTAAAACACATGTGAGTACGGGTAATTGGCAGTTTGCCGTGTGTCCTGCAATCGATGGAGCATACATCGGAACACCCGTGAGTTCTGACAGATATGATAGAAGACTATGGAAAATAAGAGCAATAAAGGCGTCGACAGCGGCTTCTCATGAAGGCGATCGACTGCTGTCTTTCTTCAGGAACAAGAAGCATGACCCGTTCTTCGAGCGTGTGCCAAATAACATGAACTGCTTTGCTGAGGTCATTCAGCCCATCCGTGCCGCCGGGCTGACGATTAAGAGAGGAAGCGTCGTCTCAATCATCGTTAAAAAGAACGAGCAGCCAACTGTGAGTGTGTGCATCGAAAAGCATTCTGACTCAATTTCAAAACTTTCGAACAATGCACGTGTTGCATACGCCTCTGATTTTGAATGGATGAATGTGCATCCTGCTGATATCGCACCATTCTCAATCATAAAAAGAGATGATGTGTATCTTGAGATTCGTTGGGTCGTCTCAGGTCAAAAAGAGCTTGTGAGGCTCGTACCTTGAACATAAAAGTGGTTCTCGTTTGAGAACCGCATGTCCGCATAGCTCAGCTGGATAGAGCATGGGCCTTCTAAGCCCAGGGTCGCAGGTTCGAACCCTGCTGCGGACGTTTAACGACGCTATGGGAGCTATAAAAAGAAATGAAAACGTTAGCATGAAACATGTCTTGATTAATGAGAGCTTTAAATATGAAGACATCATTCATATAGATGTAGCGCTTCTGCTCATCAACTCTTTAAAGCGTAGTGATTACGACTGCCTTATAAGAACATGCACTGCTATGTGTAGCAGTATTACACAAACAGTTAGGGATGTGGAGGAACAATGAACAATGTAGAAAAAATACTCATAGACGTAAACCTATACGCTGTTCGAAAAAATTTAGATATCATAAACGATGTTGCACTCGGGCATAAAGTTTGCTCTTTTCTTTATAGCGAAATATTCTTTAATTCAACCGCTGACACAACACTACAGACAGTAATAACGAGTGCAGTAAGAAATTCAATTAAGGTGAAATGACATTTATTTCCTCGCGTGCACCTTCAGAACGTGATTGCAGCCACAACAACAGCATTGAACAGAACATCAAAAAAGAGACGTAAATGATGCGTGATTTAAACAAAAAGCTTGGAAACAATCTCGGGCCCGATGTTAGCTTCGGGCTCAGAGAAAGATGGCTAAACTTCAACATGGAAGCTATCGTTTGGGGGAACCTCGACGGCAGACTCAGAGATAGTCTTGGAAACAGTCTTGGCATCGATTTAATGTGTTCGCTCTTTGAAAGCATCGATAGACAGCTAAGGTCTTGCGCTTTTGATGAAAAATTAAAGGCAACATTAGAGAAATCTTATGAATAGATGTAGGTGTGGTCATGAAGGAGAAGGAGAGCATCCATGTCACGGAGACGCTTATAAGTGCCGAAAGCCGTCAAAGCAGCGATTCTATAACGCTAGGCATGTCGCGCTTGCAGGGATGCAGATGAAAATGGAGGTTTCTAGCACGTGGGCATGTGATGAATGTTGGAAGAAGTTTCGTGATATCACGACGCAGACGAACGAAGACACAAATGACGCTTGAAACGAAACGACTGTTTGACTCAACGTGGGCTCGCTGTAAGGAGCTCAATCTTGATATCAAAAGGAACGTCGATGACACGTCAATCGGGGGTCGTGGAAACAACATACTCATCATGGGATTGAAGCGAGGAATTCCTCTCATCATTCTTTACGAACAAAAGCTTGACGGCGTTCAACAGTTGCAAACGAAAGAAGGAGTATAAGATGTCAAAAAAGAAAAAGAACATTGAGCTAATCGTGCCTGAATCGGGCAATCTCTCTTCAGAGGTTGTCATTGAGAAGCAACTTAGGTTGTCTAGAGCAGACATCATCGACCTTGCATTCAATGAGAAGCTTCGTGAGCTTGAAGAAAGACTAGAAAAAATCAATGTCGAAATCAATGACATGAGAATTGATAACGACAACAGCATAAAAAACGCTGTGCTTGAAACGAACCCTTTTTTTCAATCACTGTCAGAAATTGGCTTTAGTACTGACATGTATGAGATGCATACTTCGAAATGGTACTTGTCAGGAAAATTCAACAAAACTAACGTCACGTTAAGTGGTTTGATAAAAGACATACATGGGCTTGAAGACAAACTCAATGAGCTCTTTCTGAAATTCAAAAATCTTTTTGATGAAAAGAAAGTCATCAATGCAAAATTAAGCGATATGCACAACAACCAGTCGAAGTTCAAGGCTGAGATGATTCGAAAGATTCTTCTTGGCACAGAGAGTGGTCGAAC